>Ga0208103_1000411_pt1 | contig 14954 bp, 13 predicted proteins | sample CryBogmetaGMA75M_FD_184550 | JGI IMG/M metagenome (GOLD analysis project Ga0208103, IMG submission 184550) | Freshwater microbial communities from Crystal Bog, Wisconsin, USA - MA7.5M (SPAdes) | ecosystem: Environmental > Aquatic > Freshwater > Lake | place: Crystal Bog, Wisconsin, USA... | reverse complement strand
CTCTGCCTTACCAAGCTCGACGGCACAGCGAAAGGCGGGGTTGCCATCGGCATTTCCGACCAGTTTAACATTCCGGTAAAATATATTGGCATTGGCGAGAAACTCGAACATCTTCAGATATTTAACAGGGTCGAATTCGTTGACAGTCTTTTTAAATAATCCCTTCCGTTGAAAACCAAATCGCGGCCTCAAACTATTGGTATCGTTTCCCTTGGCTGTGCCAAAAACCTTATCGATTCTGAACTCCTGCAAAAACAGCTGGATGCCAGCAAACTAAAAATCTCGTTTGATCCTTCCTCCATCAAAGGCCTCGACACGATGGTTATTAATACCTGTGGCTTTATTGGAGATGCCAAACAGGAATCCATTGATGCAATACTTCAGTATACCCGGGCCAAGAGTGAAGGCAAGCTCAAACATGTCTTCGTTATGGGTTGCCTGGCAGAACGTTACAGGGAGCAGCTAAGGAAAGACATCCCTGAAGTGGATGCATTTTACGGTGTTAATGAGCTGAAGAAGATCGTGAATGACCTCGGTGGGCATTATAACCGCAATCTGCTGGGTGAACGGATGATTTCTACCCCTTCGCATTATGCTTACCTGAAGATCGCCGAAGGCTGCGACCGAAAATGTTCGTTCTGCGCCATACCGGGAATACGCGGGAGTCACGTTTCAAGACCATCCGCAGAGATCATAAAAGAAGCCGAAGGACTCATTTCCAGTGGTGTAAAAGAGATTATCGTTATTTCTCAGGATACTACATTTTATGGACTCGACATATATAAAAGGAGAAGGATAGGACGCCTTCTGGGGCAGCTTGCAGAAATCGACAAAAATGTATGGATAAGACTTCATTATGCTTACCCTCACGGCTTTCCGCGTGATCTGACATCCGTCATCAGCCATCATTCAAATATCTGCAAGTATATCGACATCCCTCTTCAGCATATCAATAACCGTATCCTTAAATCAATGAAACGGGGGCTTTCATCAGACAAGACCCGTGAGCTCATCCAGACTCTTAGAAAAGAGATCCCGGGTGTGACTCTGAGAAGCAGTTTCATTGCAGGATATCCCGGGGAGACGGATAAAGAATTTGATGAACTCCTTGATTTCGTAAGGGAGACGGAGTTTGAACGACTCGGGGTTTTTACTTACTCCCATGAAGAAGACACTCCCGCTTACCTGCTACGTGACACCATCAGCCGTAAGGCTAAACAGGATAGGGCAGACCAGATTATGGCGATGCAGGAGGAAATCTCGCTTAAAAAGAATGCCGCCATGATTGGCCGGGAATTAAAGGTGCTCATCGACGGAATCGAAGGTGACTATTATATTGCACGTTCGGAAGGGGATTCCCCGGAAATCGACAATGAGGTTCTGATTCCTGTCGCCGGCAATAATTTGATACCGGGAACGTTTTGTGAAGTGACTGTGACTTCGGCCGAAAATTTTGATCTCTTTGCCACTCCATCAGGCCATCTTGTAAAAAGCAGTAATTAATCATAACTTTGCAGCTACAATGACATCCCAGGAATAATCAAAATAAACAAATTATGAAAAAAACTATCTTCATCGCGATTGCATTTCTTTGCCTTGTCCCTTTTGCGAATCAGGCACAAGTAAAAATCAACCCGGTAAAACCTGCCGATACTATTAACCGATCCGATGCGACGGGTTTAAGAACAGGCTATTGGGAAGAGAAAACAGGTGAGATCCTGAACAAAGGTATGTACAGTCAGAATAAAAAAGAAGGTACGTGGGTAGGCTTTTATTCCAATACTGTACTTTCAAAGATGGAGTCTTTTAAAGACGGACAGAAAGATGGTTATTCAATACAGCTTGACCGCAGAGGAAAGATCACTCAGTTTGAGACCTATCTCGCCGGCGTGCTTAACGGTCAACAGGTTGTGTATGCTCAGTCTGGCGATTTTCCCGTTTCTGAAACGAATTATCTTAAGGGCGTGAAAAACGGGGTTTACCGCTTGTATTACGATAATGGCAAAATACAGGAGGAATCTTATTTTGTTCAAAACCAGAAAGATGGGGCTTCCCGTTGGTTCAATAAAAACGGTAAAGCCATGGTAGAGTACGATTATAAACTCGGGCTATTTGAAGGCCCTCAGAAGACGTTTTATGACAATGATACTCTTCAGATCCTCTCAAACTACTCAAAAAACCAACTTACCGGAGAGTACAAAGAGTTTTACAGGAACGGCAAACCCAAACTCACGGGTAAATATGTGAATGGCCAGAAAGATGGTCCATGGACTGAGTATGACGAGACCGGGAAAGCTATTAAAGTTACCAAATTTAAAGCGGGTAACCCTCCAAAATAATTTCTGATGCGGAATATCTGTAATCCATTTGTTTCATTTGAGGGGTACAATTGTTTTGGGTGTTCTCCGGGTAACGCCCTGGGACTTCATATGACTTTTATTGAGGAAGGGGAAGAGATTGTCTCACACTGGGAACCGAAAAAACATTTCCAGGGTTACCAGACCATTTTACATGGAGGTATACAGGCAACCCTGATGGATGAAATTGCCAGCTGGTTTGTTTATGTTAAATTAAAATCGGCCGGGGTCACATCGAAAGCCGAAATCCGGTATATCAAACCCCTTTATGTCGACAGGGGTGTTCTCACCATCCGGGCATCACTGCTTCAGATGAGAAGAAATCTGGCCGATATTCAGGTGAAGATATTCGACCATGAAGCCGTGTTATGTGCAGAATCACTGATGGTCTTTTTTACAGTGCCGGCCCATAAAGCCATCGAAAATTTATATTATCCTGGAGCTGAAAGTTTTTTTGAAACTGCGGATGACAAATAACCAGGAAGCCTGCTTACCTCCCGTTGTTAATCCGGTAATTCTTAGGAACAGGTCTCATTTTAGGACTGTATAACGCGCCATAATTGCTTTTATTTTTTTTGATCTTCGAAAAACTCCTGGCACGGTTGCTCTCACATGAATACTTGTTTTTTGTGCATCCGGGCAGCAGCAACGCCAGACAGAACGCGAGGAACAGTATTTGAACCGTGAGTCTTTTTTTCCCTGAAGGCATAGTATGGGTGTTCTATATGAATAGGCATGTAAAGGTAAGAATTAAACGGATTCGATATCCTCTTGTGCTCCATTGAGAGTAATTTGTATCTTCGCAGCTATGAACTACAAGTTTAATTTCCTTTGTTCATTTATTTTTCTGATCCTGAGCGCTGAGCTTTCATTTGGGCAGTATCCTCCGCCTCCCGGACAACCAGGGACTACCGCAATAAGCAAAGACAGCTCCGTTTTTTACAGATGGGCTAAAGTTTGCACGGTGAACAGAGGTTTTGTAAATATTTCAGATACTAACTTTGTTTATAACAACTCAAACAGGGCTTCTTACGGGAATGTTTATATGGCTATAGACATGCCCGATGGCCTCGTTCTGAGTCTGGGCGACGGCGGAAGTGCAACTCTCACTTTCGACACGGTCATTTCAGACCACCCTGGCTGGGACTTCGCTGTTTTCGAGAACTCATTCAGTGATGGATTCCTTGAACTGGCTTATGTTGAAGTGAGTTCCGACGGGGTGAACTTTGTTCGCTTCCCATCGGTCTCATTAACCCAGTCAAACCAGCAAATTGGCACATTCGACACATTGGATACCAGAAAAATCAATAATCTCGCGGGAAAATACAGGCTTTTCTATGGAACACCTTTCGACCTGATTCAGCTGGCCGACAGTTCCCGCGCAGATATTCATCATATCACCCATGTAAGGATTACAGATGTTACCGGATGTATTCAGGATGCTTATGCCCACTACGATTCGCAGAACCATAAAATCAACGATCCATGGCCAACTCCTTTTGATACGGGGGGATTTGACCTTGACGGGGTCGGACTTGTTCATAACGCCCCTTCGGCGGTGGATGAGATCGCCCACTCGCCATGCATCAGCATAATGCCCAATCCCTGCTCTCATCAGGCCAGATTCTTCTCAGAAACTTCAGCTCAGGTTTATTATACAATCACCAACCAGATGGGGACACTCTTGTTGCAGTCGTCATTCACCGGCAGTACTTCGGTTGATATCTCTCACCTCCCGGCAGGAATTTACGTCGCAACTTTTACTTATCACGGAGCCTTATATCCACTAATAAAAAAGCTGCTGAAGTATTAATACTTTTTTCAAATACATCCTTTACGGCTGGATTCCCTTTTTTCTTATTCTTCAGAATCCTTGCATACTGAATGCACAGTCCATAACCGATACCCTTCAGCTAAAGGAGATGGAGGTGAGGGCAAACCTTGTCCCCGATAACAGCGGGTATAAAAAGGTAATGTTCGACTCCCTGATTCTGCTCCCGTACCGTGATGCAGATCTTTCGACTGTTCTATCCCAGATTTCCACCATATTTATTAAATCGTACAGCCCCGGAAGCCTTGCCACTACTTCATTCAGGGGAACTCCTGCAAACCATACCCAGGTCGAATGGAACGGCATCAGCCTGAGTAATCCTATGCTCGGCCAGTCTGACCTTTCACAGATCCCCGTCTCTGCCTTCGATGAGATTGAAGTGCTGTATGGTGCGGCAGGATTAACCAAGACCAGCGGGGCTTTTGGCGGAGTAGTGAACCTCGTTACAAACCCTGACTGGAATAACAGGATTCATGCCTCACTGGCACAGACCGTTGCAAGCTTCGATAATTATACCACCGGGCTGGGGTTCATCGCTGGCACTTCTTCCTTCCAGTCACATACCAGACTGAACTTCACTTCGACCCTGAACAATTTTCCATATTATGATGATTTTACAATGGAAACTGTTACACAACATAATGCCGCGGTTTTACAATATGGTATAACGGAAGAAGCTTTTCTTAAGATCGGCGACAAACATTTACTCACGGGCCGGGTATGGTATAGTTATGACGACCGCGATGTACCTCCGGTAGTTGCAGGGAGTTCAACGTATTACCCGCAGAAAATGCTGAACAAAACCCTGAGGTCTATTCTGGAATATAAACTGGTTGAGAAACTGTGGAATTTCTCATTTAAAACCGCGCTGATAAACCAGTTTATGAACTACCGGAACGATAGTATGAAAATCAACAACGACCATATATATTACTCCTGGTTCAATTCGGCCAGGTTTACCTATTCAAGGGTAAAAAATCTCACCATCAAACCCGGCCTGGATTATACCTTCGATGATGTAAAATCAGACGCCTATGCGGGTATAAAAACCAGGAATACCCTGGGGCTTTATCTGGAAGTTTCTTACATATTCAACAGCCATATCAAATCGAGGATGATCCTGAGGGAAGATTATCTCGACGGAAAATTCATGCCTTTTATTCCAACTCTTGGTTTGGAATACAAACCTTTTAACAAAATCAACCTCTATCTCAATGCCAATGCCTCGAGAAATTACAGATATCCCTCGCTGAATGACCTGTACTGGGATCAGTGGGGAAACCCTAACCTCAATCCTGAATTCGATAAAGGAATTGATGGGGGTATCACGTTTAATTATCCCTCGGCTAATGGCAGTTTCTTTGTTGAGACGGCTGCTTCGGGATATTATTCATGGATGCACGACATGATCGTGTGGAATCCTCTGATAGCTAACCCCTCGATCTGGAGACCTCAGAATATAAGTGAAGTGAATGCCAGGGGGGTGGAAGTGAGCATGAACCTTAAGTGGAAAATCAGTAAACTCCAGATCACATCCGCCAACAATTATACTTTTTGCAGGTCAACTTATGAGAAAACCACTTTAGCAGAAGATCAGTCACTGGGCAAACAACTCATTTATATTCCCGAAAACACATTTAACGGAACACTAAGCCTGAATTGCTGGAATTTTATCGCGGGGTATAATCTTAGTTTTGTTGATAACAGATACACGAGTTCTGACAATCAAACATATATGCCACGATATGTATTGTCAAATATTATATTAGGCAAATCATTCTTTTTGCATACTTTTGTTGTATCTTTACAACTCAAAGTCAATAATGTGTTTAATGTTGACTATCAAAGTGTGAAGAACTGGCCTATGCCGGGAAGGAATTACGCATTAACTGTTAAATTTGAGTTTAAACGTTAAAGACATAAAAAACAAGATAATACATACAGTTTTACCCGGGAGCAGACTGCTTTCGTTCATTTGTATTCTATTATTATTGCTGGCCGGATGTTCAAAGGACCCCATTCGTGAAAAACCTGTGGATCCGCCCTCACCGCCACCACCCCCGGGTGATACTACAAGAGTCACCTATAAGCATGGGATTTTCATTATCAACGAAGGCAACTATTCCTGGGCCAATGCCTCTGTTACTTATATAGACAATTCTACCGATTCTGTTTATCAGGATATTTACCAGTCGGCAAACAACCATGGCCTTGGCGATGTGGCACAGTCCATGAAGATCATGGGGAACAAAGGGTTCATCATCGTGAACAATTCAAACCGGATTGAAGTCGTTTCCCTTACCGATTTTAAAACCATTACCTCGATCACGGGCTTCGATTCTCCAAGGTATCTTGAATTTGTTGATTCCTCAAAGGCCTACGTCACCAACATGAAAAAAAATATTTCGGTTGTTGACCTGAAAAGCATGACCGTTGTAAGGACTATTCCAACGCCATACTGGACCGAGAACCTGCTTCATTACGGGCAATTTATGTTCGTTACCTGTATTGGCAGTTTCAATGAACCCAGCGCGGACCGCAAAGCCCAGGTTTATATTATCGACACCCGTACCGACATGATTACAGACAGTATACTGATGGGTAAAGAACCGGTAAGCATCACTGTTGACCGTAAAGATAAGATCTGGGTCATCTGCTCGGGTGGGTATGATAATTTTGAAGCGCCAACGCTAAAACGAATTGATCCTCAGCTGATGGTCGTAGATAAATCTTTTACATTCCCTGTTCAGCAAGGTGTTCCAAGCCGTCTCTGCATTAACCCGACCGGAGATACGTTATATTTTATTAATGGAGGCGTTTTCCAGATGCCCGCCAATGCTACTGAGCTCCCGGCCTCGCCTTTGATACCTGCGAACGGACATCTTTTTTATGGACTTGGTATCCATCCTGTATCTGGTCAGGTTTACGTGAGCGATGCCGTGAACTACGTGCAAAGCGGATATATCTTCAAATGCAGCCAGTCTAACGGCCAGGTCATCGAAACCTATAAGGCAGGCCGGATCCCCGGTTCCTTCTGCTTCACATCCTCTTCTGCAAAATAAGTCAGATCAGCTCTTTTAAAATCGCCCTGAATTCGCTGAGTATCATCGCGGTTGCTCCCCATATGATGTTACTGTCAATATAATAACAGGGAAAATTGGCCGAAATCCCCATGAATAGCCTGATCCGTTTGGTTTGTATATTCCGGTCATCAAGAAAATCGCTGAGACTGATCTCTATTATCTCGTCAACTTCTCTCGGGTCCTTCATGAACTCCGGCCTTTGAACCGACCAACCGACAACCGGGGTTACTATATAATTACTTGGGGCAATATATAATGGAGTCAGGGTGCCGGAGATGTTCACTGCGGATGGCTTTATCCCGACCTCTTCCTTTGCCTCTCTGATCGCGGTTTCTGTGAGATCCTTGTCGTGGGGCTCAAACTTCCCGCCGGGAAGACTTATCTGGCCTGAATGAACCCCAGTGTAATCAGGCCGCCGTATTAAAACAAAACAAATTTCACCTTTGTCAGGATATAGCAATATGAGAACACCACTGGGTCTGGCGACGGATGCCTGGTTATTGGTGAAAGGAATTTTAAGGCGTTTTTTTCCTGCCATCAAAAGCTGGGATTCCAGTCCAGGCAGGGGTTGACTCAGCCGCTGTAAGAGATCTCCTGATAGCGTTTTAAGTTTTTTCATCTGATCTGCAAAAATAAGTGATGAAACATTTGATTTGATTTTTTATTAGTAATATTGTAGTGGAATAAATGACTATGACTAAACAAAAACCAAATCCGGGAAATCAAACCCATAACCAGCAGGAGAATATGCTGGACCTGATCTTGTACAATGATGATGTAAATACATTTGAATTCGTCATCGAAACTCTGATCGAAGTCTGCCAACACAATCCCGAACAGGCCGAACAATGCGCCCTGCTTGCACATATGAAAGGCCGTTGCCCTGTAAAAAACGGCGCTGCCGATATGCTCATGCCCATGAAATCGGAGATGAATATGCGCGGACTCATTGCTACTATTGAGTAATTAACAGGTTTTCAACAACTTATTAACAAGCTGTTTTCTTTTGATTATAACCCACTTATTTTCAGGTTATTGTAATTTGCATTTTATCAACAAAATGTTAATAAGCTCTGTTGATTTTCTGTTGATATAAAACTGCCGGAAAAATTGACATTCGGCCTTCCCTGATTTTATCTTTGAATCACAGGAAGCGATAAAGAACTGGCTCCGGGCCGGTCATAATAACCAAAACCTGGCGTTCCCGGAAGCTACGGTTTCAGGAAAGCGTGAAGCGGAATCCATCGGCCAGACGGGTTCCGTTTCGGTTTTACAGCAGGTAGGGGAGAACCGCTTTCCTTTCGGCAGGATAATTGGTGAACGTGGCCTGGTACCAGCGATGATGGTGAAGGGCACGGGGTAGCAGGTTCACAAGCGTCCATACTGCGAAAGCCAGTCCTGGTGAACTCCATGTCATCAGAGCGTACCCGAACCATTCAATGATTTCACCGAAATGGTTGGGACAGGAGATGAACCTGAACAACCCGCCGGCAGGGATAATATACCCGGATTCACCGGGCTTTCTAAGATGAATCAGGATGTTGTCGGATTGCATATTGATAAACATTCCAGTGAAGAAAACAAGGATGCCGCCAATGAACCTCGGATCCTGAAGCCATAGGATTGTATACTGGTCTGAAAGGTTACCAAGGTAATATCCGTTGATGAAACCGTTGACAAGATTGAAAAAGATCGCCATGAACATCACAGCCAGCGGCATTTTTTTTCCCTTCGTCCTGAGTCTGAAAGGAAAAATTATATCACGGTTTATATAATGCAGCGCATAAAGACTAAAAAAGATCCAGGTCGGAGCATTATGCTTTGGCGCTGCTGTAAAGAAAAAGCCAATGAAAACCAGTAGGGCAGGGGCTTCCATAATGATCCATCCCCAGCGGTTGCTGATCATTGCACCCCATTTAGCTGTCGTGTGCCGCCCATAGGGAGCAACAGTGCGTATAATAAAAGGGAAGCTGATCAGGGCAATAGCTATCCAGAGGTAAACAATAAAATAAAATACCGAAGGGGTTATCATGGGTTTCAGAGTTTATGGTTTTCTTTGAACCAGGCAAGAAGATCAGCGATGGTCACATCCAGCGGACGGGGGTCAAGCCCAAGTTCCAGCCTCGATTTGGAGTTATCGATTAACCTGCTTCCCTGTGCGACAATCTCGAGAGATTCCTTTGTATATAAAGGTTCCGATCCGCTTAATTTACTGAAGGCGGTAATAAAAGGCAGGCCTAGTCTGGCGCTCCAGAAAGGGAGTACTGTCTGCACGGTTTTTATTCCGGAGTGTTTTCCCACATAACCCGAAAGCTCTTTCAGACTATGCCAGGTTCCGGCAACAAGATATTTCTGGCCCGACCTGGCCTTCTCAATAGCAGAAATGGCGGTGCTTACCACATCCCTCACATCGATCCAGTTGTAACCACCGGGAACGAGGGCAGGAATTTTATGATGAATCAGCTGCAGGACTGCTTTTCCCGTGAGTCCGGGCTCAGGGTCGGCCGGACCGATGATAGCAGTAGGACTTAGGACGATGGCATCCATACCATTACGGGCTGCTTCCATCACAGAACGTTCTCCTTCGGCTTTACTCCGGTCATAGGCAAAAGCCTCTGATCCTACAAGCGGCCTGGTCTCGTCGAGCGACTTATCCTGAGGTTCCTGCGAAAAGGCATGAATGGAACTGAAATGAATAAAACGTTTCACCTTGCGGTCCCTGGCTGCCGACAGCATATTTCGTGTGCCTTCGGCATTGTTTCTGTATACCGAACCCGTGGGGTCACCGGTTATTGAGATCTGCGCGGCAAGATGAAATACCACCTCAACGCCATCCATCAGATCCAGAAGTGAAGTCTGGTCGGCCAGATCGCCTTTGATCAGCTGGAGATCCAGCTTACTTATCGATTCAGTATGTTTATGGGCAAGAGCCTTCACCTGGAATCCCTGTTCCAGCAGGGATTTGCAGAGATTATATCCAACATGCCCGTTGGCTCCGGTAACAGCAATTTTCATCAGAAGAGTTTAATTTTGGCTGCAAAAATAAGAATTTAATAACGGGCATGATCATTTTCGTTTTTTTTAGCTTAACTTTACCTGTTAAACCTTATCTAAATTGAAAAATATGAAAACATTTAAAAAAATCGCACTCTGGATCCTGGTTATTATCATGGTACTGGTGCTTATCGCCTATATTTTACCCGGAAAATATAAAGTAATTCGTTCGGTTTACGTCAAGAGCAAACCCGAACTCATTTATAGTCTTACCTGTAATTTTACAAAATGGAAATTATGGGTTCCATGGACTAAATCCCTCGATTCAACTGCTGTTTTCACACTTGGGGGGACCGAAGGTCAGGTAGGTTCTACATGGAAATGGGAAGGCAAAGTTATGGGTAACGGCCAGATGACGTCTACTGAATTTATACCATCTCAACTGATTGCATATGATCTCTCGTTTGACAAGGGAAAATATCAGTCCAAAGGAAAAATCACAATTGAACAAGCCGGTGACTCATGCAAAGTTTCATGGATCGATGAAGGCGAGCTCGGATATAACCCGATCAACAGGTATTTCGGACTCATGATGGATAAAATGATGGGGCCTGATTTCGTGAAAGGCCTTGCTAAATTAAAAACCGTTTGCGAAACCCGTGCTTCGTGGCCTCGGATTGAAGAAAAAACCATGCCAGATCAGATTGCTCTGCTGGTGAGGGACTCTGCAGGTCCAAAAACATATGCACAGGTAATGGGAAAAGGATTCGGTGAGCTGATGGCCTTCGTGAAAACAAATAAGCTGAAATATGTCGGACCTCCGTTTGCCATATATATTAAATATGATACCCTCACGATGAACGGAGTCATCGACATTGGAATAACAGTCGAAAAAGCCGAAAAGGGCAAAGGCCGGGTAAGAGTTGAGAAACTGCCGGCTCAGAATGTCGTCGTGGCCCATTATTTCGGTCCGTACGATAAAACAGGCGATACTTACCGCATTTTAGATCAGTATATAAAAGAAGCTGAACTTCAGCAGGCCGGCGGCCCTTGGGAAATTTATATCTCAAACCCTTTGACCGAAAAGGATCCCTCAAAACTTGCAACGGATATTCTGTTTCCTGTAAAGTAGATATATTTCTTATAATTAATAGTATGCTGATATTTAAGTGATTACAAATAGTAATCGGAAGCTTTCATAAAGAAAAAATAATCAAGATTTTAGCAGGTTATATTTCATTTTTCAACATATTAGTTACAATTTTTTAGGCAGGGTTTCCGGGGCATCACAAATTATTATTTTGTACTTCTCTGTATATCATTCTTTTCAAGAATAACCTTTTTGTAATATATTGTCTTTCCATTAATTATACAGTAAAATACCCTTTTTTTATTTTCTCCGAAAAGGCCATTTCCATCATAAATATACATGGAAATGTTATTTCATTTCTATCCTCCTGAAAATAAAATTTTTAAAAGGTTACTTTGGCTTAGTCTACAACTAAATAGCGTTGATTGTTAGTTGTTTCTTAGTTGATTGTGAATTCAGTATTGTTTTAACTTATACTTACGGCAGCCTGTTATTAATATCGTGGATTCTATTTTCAAGGCTACTATATATTTAAAATTTTGTACATCTTTTCTGAAATTTCGTAACATTCAGCCCGGGGACATATTGTATCTTGCACCATAAGATATTTACCTGTCTAGTTCAAACAAAAAAGTGAGGACAGTTCATAACAAACCAAAATGATCCTAAATAGAAACTAAATTGTGGTGACCGGAAACCACTAAACAAATAGGGCAAAACCTATTGGCCAAATGTATAGGTGCAATATAATTCCTAAATCCCATGAAAAAAATTTCCGTATTAATTTGTTTATCGCTGATTTCAGCATTTGCCTATTCGCAATGGACATGGCAAAATCCCTTACCGCAAGGCAATACGCTTAATTCCGTTTACTTTCCCGGTGCCAATACCGGGTATGCGGCGGGTGATTATGGAACCATCATAAAATCCGGTGATGGAGGTATCGCCTGGACTATTTTATCAAGCGGAACAACCAATGACTTACATTCAGTTTTCTTTACCGATGTCGATAAGGGTTATGCCGTGGGTGATCACGGAATCATTTTGAAAACCATGAATGGAGGCGGAACCTGGAGTGATCTGTCGGGCGGAACAACCAATTTGTTAAGGTCGGTTTTCTTTTCCGATGCTGATACAGGTTATGCAGTGGGTGATTCGGGTACCATTTTAAAAACCATCAATAGTGGCACAACCTGGACTGCTTTATCAACCGGAACTACTGACAATTTATATTCAATCTGCTTTACCGATGCCAATACCGGGTATGCAGTGGGTCAAGGTGAAACAATCATAAAAACTACCAATGGCGGCACAAATTGGACTACGCTGCATAGCGGAGCAGGCTATCCTGGTATGTTTTCTTCGGTTTGCTTTCCCGATGCAAATACGGGTTATGTGGTTGGGGTTTTTGGAGCCATTTCAAAAACAATTGATGCAGGCACAACCTGGACTGCCCTGTCAAGCGGAACCATTTACGATTTACTTTCAATCTGTTTTACCGATGCCAATAATGGATACGCAGTGGGTTTGTTTGGAACTATCATCAAAACCACCGATGGCGGCATAACCTGGACACTTTTTACGAGTAGATCAGTAGATTTATATTCAGCTTTCTTTACCAATACCACTTTGGGATATGCGGTGGGTAAAGGCGGAGCCATTTTTAAAACCATTAATGGTGGTACCACCTGGAGTACTTTATCGAGTGGATCGGCAGAAAATCGTTTATTTTCTGTTAATTTTTTCAGCGCTGATAAAGGTTATGCCGTTGGTGCTAATGGAACCATCTTTAAAACCAGCAATGGAGGCACAACCTGGATTGCACAATTAACCGGAATAACTTATCAATTAGGATCAGTTTGCTTTACCGATACGCTTACCGGTTATGCGGTAGGTAACACTGGTCCGGGTCCTCCAGGTGAAACTTTCATCCTGAAAACCATAAATGGAGGTAAAACCTGGACTCATTTAGCGAGCCCACCAACCAAAGTATCTTTTTCTTCAGTTTACTTTACCGATTGCAATACCGGCTATGTAACGGGGTCAAATGGTACCATATTAAAAACCAGCAATGGAGGCACAACATGGACTGTTTTGCCGAGCGGAACAACAAATCATTTAGGATCAGTTTACTTTACCGATGCCAATACGGGTTATGTTTGTGGTAATAGTTATTTTCATACGGGAACAACTATCTTAAAAACCATTGATGGAGGAAAATCTTGGACCGATCTATCGATCAGCACAACCTATTCTTTAGGTTCAGTTTACTTTCGCAATGCAAATACTGGCTATATTGTTGGAGTTCCATATTTACCCGGAGGTGATGGAATCATTCTGAAAACCACTGACGGAGGCATAACCTGGACTGAATTATCATGCGGAACCACTAACTATTTGTACTCAGTTTTCTTTCCCGATGCCAATAACGGTTATGCAGTTGGCGATTCAGGAACCATTTTAAAAACCGCAAATGGAGGCACAACCTGGACTAAACTATTCAGCGGCACAACTCATTTTTTCAGGTCAGTTTACTTTACCGATGCCAATAACGGTTATGTGGTGGGTGAAGGGGAAACTATATTAAAAACTACCAATGGCGGTACTTTTGTTGAAGAAGCCGTATCACCGGAGCAAACAATCATCATTTATCCCAACCCGGCAAATAATAAAATAACAATATTGGATAAGAATAAATTGCCCGGGGCGACAACAATAAGCATTTACAGTATTACCGGAACTTTGGTTATGCATTATAAGATCAGAGATCGAAACCCGGTTGAATTAGATGTCAGCACACTGGACAAAGGCGTTTACCTGGTGAAAATTCAGAAAAGGATGATTATTGAGTGTAGAAAACTAGTTGTTAATTGATAAGACTTCAACAAGGAGATATGCCGGAGTGCTTGTGCTTTTGATAACATTATCTTGTTTATTATCAATATTATAACAAAATATGTTTGTCTTATAATTAATAGTATGTTGATATTTAATCAAATACAAATAATTACATGAAGTGTTTGTAGAGGAATTATTATCAGCTTTTTAGCAGGTTATATTGTAAAAAGCTACATATTAGTTACATTTTTTTAGGAGGGGAGTCCGGAGCACACATTATTTTTTATTCCGTAACCTTTTGTTATTCTTTACTTTCAAGAATAACCTTTTTCCAAGTAACTGATATTCGTTTTATTGTATGTCTTTTCTTAAAGAAATTATTTTCCGTTCCAGGAAAATAAATTTGCTTTTCTTCCGTAAAAGTAATTGATTTTTTCCACTCGTCACATCTCTCTGTAAATTAATTTCCTACAAGGTATGTATCGTTTAGTCCAAGTCTAAATTGGGTTTATTCTTTGTTGATTTTCAGTTTATTATAAATTTAGTATCGGTTTACTTTCTACTTTCGTCGACCTAAAAATCATCGTTTTGAAACGAAAATCAGGACCAAATTTATATAAACTCAAAATCACTAAATGATGACTTTAAAAACAGAGGTTATTGGTAAGGTAAAAGAGGTTTTACCTTACGGAAGTGCCAAATTAATCCATCAACGTCTGGTTGCAAAAGATATTAATTACTCATACCAATATGTCTGGAGG
>Ga0208103_1000410_pt1 | contig 14975 bp, 8 predicted proteins | sample CryBogmetaGMA75M_FD_184550 | JGI IMG/M metagenome (GOLD analysis project Ga0208103, IMG submission 184550) | Freshwater microbial communities from Crystal Bog, Wisconsin, USA - MA7.5M (SPAdes) | ecosystem: Environmental > Aquatic > Freshwater > Lake | place: Crystal Bog, Wisconsin, USA... | reverse complement strand
TAAGTATTTCACCTTTGTGGCAATTATCATCGCCTGCCTTGGGCTCTATGGATTAAGTGCATATGCAGCTGGCAGGCGTACCCGCGAGATTGGTGTGCGTAAAGTGATGGGAGCAGGAGTGGTCTCCGTGATTTTCTCTTTGTCAAAGGAATTTATCCTGCTTGTGATCATTTCGATTGCACTGGCATTTCCGCTTGGCTGGTTTGCGGTAAATAAAATGCTGAGTGAATTTGCATACCGGATAGAGATAAACTGGCTGGTGTTTGGTGAGATCGGACTGGGTGCATTGATCGTAGCCCTGGCCACTGTGAGTTTCCAGGCATACAGGGCTGCTGCAGTTAACCCGGCGGTTGCTTTGAAAACTGAATAACTAAAGCAAAATGATAAACAGCTATATTAAAGCAGCAATAAGAAATTACTCCCGCAACAGGGGGTTCACTCTGATCAATATTGCAGGGCTGTCTGTTGGTATGGCATCTGCTTTGATCCTTATTCTGTATGTTGTAAACGAGCTTGGTTTCGATCGCTTTCATGAAAAAGCAGACCGTATTTACAGGGTTGAGGAGCAGCATGGCCCCGATCCGGCAAACCGGGGATTTTTTACCTCTCCTCCCCTTGCTCCGGCTTTGAAATCGATGTTCCCGGAGGTCCGTGATGTTACAAGAATTATGCTTTGGAAAAGGAATGTTCTCGTAAGCTACAGGGATAAAAAGTTTATAGAAACTAATATTGCCCTGGCCGATTCTTCGCTGTTTGACGTTTTTACCATTCCTTTTCTCGAAGGAAACCCGAAAGATGCGTTAAGGAGGCCCAATACTGTCATCATCACCGATAAAATTGCGAAAAAATTCTTTCGGGACGAAGACCCTTTGGGGAAATCAATCATGATCAATTCAAAAACAAGTCATGAAATTACCGGGGTTGTCCGCGAATTACCACCGAATTCTCATTTTTTCTTCGATTTTCTTATTCCCGGGAATTACGAAGGCTTGAACTGGGGTGATGGTTGTTTGCAAACTTACCTCACACTGCCTGAAAATTACGATAAAAAGCAACTTGAACAAAAGTTTCCTGATTTTATCGTTAAATACATGAGCCCCTGGCTGGAAAAGGAATATGGGCTTCCTGTAGCCCGGATTTTTAAAGACAAAAACAACCAGATCAACTATTTCCTGGTTCCCCTTCGTAATGTCTACCTGCATCATAATATGGAAGGCCGTCCTGGTCTGGATGGCCTGATGATGAAATTCGGAAGTTTAAAAACCGTGATCCTTTTCTCGATCCTGGCTGTGTTTATCCTGCTTATTGCCTGCATCAATTTTATCAATTTATCAATTGGAAGGTCGGTTAAGCGAACAACGGAAATTTCACTTCGGAAGGCGATGGGGGCAAGAAAGATTTCGCTGATCAGGCAATTCCTTGTTGAATCGGTCATGATCAGTTTTGCCGCCCTCATGCTGGCTTTTATCATTATGAAAATGGCTATCCCGTTTTTCAACAATCATCTGAATACCTCTGTCAGCTTTTCCAACAGTTCTTTATTGTTTCCCATTTTTGTGATGATCACCTTCATGGTTGGGATCCTTTCAGGCTTGTACCCTGCTTTCTATCTGTCGTCAATCAATCCCGCCGGCATCCTGGGTAAAAAGTCAGGCCCCCCATTGTTAAGGACCCGCCTTAATCATCTCCTGCTTACGGTCCAGTTCATCATTTCCATCGGGTTGATTATTTCCACGACTACGATTTTTTTGCAACTGAATTTCGTGAACAAAATAAAGCTTGGATTCACAAAAGATCATATCATGTTGATTGAAAGAGCCGGCGCATTGGGCGAAAGACAACAGGCATTTTCTGAATCATTAAAAAGGAATCCGGATATACTTGAAACATCCTATTCAAATTCGGTTCCCGGGCGCCATTTTGAGCCAACCGGGTATAATCTCGAAGGAGCTCCAAGATCAGAGTCATATTTCCTGATGACAATGAATGCCGACCAGGAATTCATGAAAACTCTGGACCTGAAACTGGTCAGGGGAAGGTACTTTTCGAAAAAAGCGGCATCGGGAAACCTTGAAGCGGTAATTAATGAAAAAGCAGTCGAAAAATATCGGTGGAAGGAGCCTCTTGGGAAAAGGATAATTTATGAAACAAAGGAAAACGGGGAAAATGTTTATGCAGAAATCATCGGCGTGGTCAGGGACTTTAATTTTGAGCCATTATACGCGAATATCCAGCCAATGATGATCTGCAACCTGACTTATCCGGGAAACCTGCTTGTCGTAAAACTCAGGCCCGGGAATCTGAACAGCAGCATTGTGTATATCCAGGATCAATGGAACAGGATGACCAACGCCCAACCTTTTGAATACTGCTTTCTGGATGATGATTTCGGGAAATCCTATAAACCGGATCAGACAAGGGGGATCCTGTTTCTTCTTTTCTCCATTTTGGCAATATTTCTATCATGTATGGGAATGCTGGGTCTCGTAATCTCATCAACAGAGCAAAGAACAAAGGAAATTGGTATCCGGAAAGTCAATGGTGCCACAAGCATGATCCTTCTTACTCTTTTTTCAAAAAATTATTTACGATGGATTGGAATTGCATTCCTTGTGGCCTGTCCGCTTTCCTATTATGCCATGTACAGTTACCTTGAAAATTTTGCTTACAGGATAAGTCTTAACCTGTGGATTTTTGTTTTTGCCGGCCTGCTTACTTTACTTATTACGTTATTAACGATTACCTGGCAGAACTGGCTGATGGCTTCTAAAAATCCGGTGGAAATGCTTAGGTACGAATAGTGATTATGCCATGACAAATATCATTATTACAACCCTCTTAAGGAATATAAGGAAGAACGCTGTTTTTTCATCGATCAATATTTGTGGCCTGACCCTGGGGATAGTCAGTTTTATCCTGATGATGCTGTTTGTTATCAGTGAACTCAGTTACGACAGGTTCAATGAAAACTCAAACCGGATCTACCGACTGTGCATAAAAGCAGCGATCGGGGAGACAAAGATCAACCAGTCCTATTCATCTTCCAGGATGTTCAGGGAAATGACGGCAAAATATCCCGAGATAGAAACAGGGGTAAAATTTTCAGGTTGGCAGGATGTCCTGGTCAGGGTGGGAGAAAAAACGATATCTGAACCGACAGTAATGTTCGTGGACTCAACCATATTTAAAGTTTTTACTTTGCCGTTGATTTCGGGTAATCCATCAACTGCGCTCAGTCGCCCAAATACTTTGGTGATCAGCGAATCAACTGCAAAAAAATATTTCGGTGAACAAAACCCGGTGGGTAAGATCATCGAGGTTGATACAGGTGGTTTCGGGCGGTTTGAAGTGACCGGAATATTTAAGGACATCCCGTCAAACGCTCATTTCCATTTCGGATTGATGGCTTCACTGGTTACATTCCCACAAGGGCTAAGGGAGCAGGAATGGTCTGCAAACAACTTCGTCACCTATTTTCTTCTTAAACCCGGAAGTTCTGCAAAAGAGTTGGAAAATAAATTCAAAAAGTATACCATTGAAACGTATGGAGAAGAAAACTATAAAAGGCAAACAGCAAAAGGAAACTACTGGGAATTCTATCTGCAACCGTTGACTTCCATCCACCTGCATTCCGACATCAACGGGGAATTTGAACCAAACGGGAACATCAGATATGTCAGCATTTTCATAGTCATCGCCTTCTTCGTCCTGATCATAGCCTGCATTAATTTCATGAACCTTTCCACCGCAAAATCGATGCTGAGGGCCAGGGAAGTAGGGATTAAAAAAACAGCAGGATCGACAAGGGGTAAACTGGTTGAACAATTCCTTTCGGAATCGGTGATCATCACGTTCATTTCTCTTGTCCTGGCCGTCATCATCGTGCACCTTGTGCTCCCTGTATATAATGCATGGCTTCAAAGAGAATTGTCGTTCAACCTGATATCTTCCTTCTGGAACATACCCGGCCTTATTGCATTTGGCCTGGTTGTTGGAATAGCAGCAGGTATTTACCCGGCAGTTGTACTTTCATCCTTCAACCCGGTTAAAGTTCTGAAAGCCCAGGCCCTTTCGGAAACCAAAGGAATTGGATTGAGAAGCATCCTTGTCATCGTCCAGTTTTCGGCATCCATCTTCCTGATCATAGGAACCCTGGTAATTAGCAGGCAGATGGATTTCATCATGAATAAAGATGTTGGTTTCATCAGGGAAAATATAATCATCCTGCGCACCCCTCCTTCATTTGGTAAAGTGAGTAAAGCGTTCAGCGATGAGATCAGGCAACATGAAGGGATCATAGGTGTTTCAGCCTCCACATCAATCCCCGGCTATGCTTTTTCAAATTGGGGGTTTGGCGCAGAGGGAGTTGATAAATCGTTTACCCTGAATCAAATACAATGTGATACGGGTTTTTTCAGGACCATGGGTTTCAGGATGGCGGAGGGACGTTTCTTTTCACACGAATTTCCTACCGATTCTTCGGGGATAATTTTAAATGAAACTGCTGTAAAGGTTTTAGGATTAAAGCATCCGATAGGTACAAAGATGTTCGCCGGACGGATGCCACCGCGGAAATATCACGTTATAGGGGTCGTAAGGGATTTCAATTATGAATCGGTTCATTCCGCGATCCGCCCGATGGGATTGGTAAACCTTAACTCACAAACAGGCAGTTATCTAAGCATACGGTTTGACGGGGGAATGGCAAAAGAGATCCTGCCCCTGGCAAAAAGTACCTGGGAAAAGCTGTTGCCCGGCACACCCTTCTCCTTCAGCTACATACATGATGATTTTGTGAATCTTTACCGGAATGAAATTCAGACGAAGCAGGTGTTTGCCATCCTGGCTGGCCTCGCCATCGTCGTTGCCGTCCTCGGCATCCTGGGCCTGGCTTCATTCATGGCACAGCGAAGGACAAGGGAAATTGCGATTCGTAAAGTATCGGGCGCAGGTATCAGCGATATCCTCATTCTGCTCAACTGGAAATTCATTAAATGGGTTCTGTTTTCCTTTATCCTGGCATGCCCGGTTGCCTGGTGGGTGATGAACCGCTGGCTGCAGGATTTTGCATACAGGGTTTCCCTCAGCGCCTGGATCTTTATTCTGTCAGCCGCAATTGCCCTGTTACTTGTCATTATTACCGTGAGCCTGGTCACCTTCAGGGCCGCATCAGTCAACCCCGCCGAAAGCATGAAATATGAATAGAAAAGTTTCCCGGTTTGAAATAAAGTTGTTCTTATCAGATCCGGATTCAATGAATAAACTAAAATTAACCCCTGACCGCGAACTGGTTCATAATAATTTCATCAATGAATGATTTAAAATTTGTCCTGAGAATATTGAAGCGCAACCCGTTCATGCTGATTACCAATGTGACAGGGCTTGGAGTGGCATTGACCACGTTGATTTTCACACTCACCTACATACGTTATGAATTGAGTTATGATAAGCACTTTAAAACCAGTGACAGGGTGGTAAGACTTTTCAGCCGGGTAACCGATAATACGAGCACCGAAGCATATGGTATTTCCTTACGCCAGGCGTATTCCCAGCTTCCCTCCAAAGTTCCCGAAGTAGAGTCTGCCGTTCAGCTATATGGCGGCTGGAAAACATCTGTTCAAACGAAGCTGAATAAAATAGAAAAAGTAGGAATTTTCTATGCTGACCCTGAGATTTTTAAGGTATTCGGACTGTCGCTGAATTCTGGTGATGAAAAAACGGCGCTGCTTCAGAAAAATACAGCCGTAGTCACAACTTCTGTTGCCGAAAAACTGTTCCATACAACCAATTGCATCGGGAAAACCATTGAATCTGATCGTGAACATGTGATGATCACCGGGGTAATGGATGAAATTCCTAAAAACTCCCATTTAAGCTTCGGTTTGCTGATTTCCCTCTCCACACTTAATCTTAACTTTTTCGGGGGCCTCGAATTTCAAACATACTATTTACTTAAGCAGAATATAGACTCAAAAGCAGCAGGCGCGAAAATTGCAGAGGCAAATAACCTTCTTATGCGGGATTGGGCCAGGGGGATGAACGCAAAAGTCCAATCGGGGGTTGAGCCCCTGACCGATTTGTACCTGCATTCTGCCGTAAGAACCTATATCCCGAACCATGGCAGTATGCAACAACTGCTTATTGTCGGACTTATCGCCTTGTTTGTCCTGCTCACGGCATTGCTCAGCTATATTAACCTGTTTATCATACAAGGTGAAAAACGCATTACCGAAATATCAACCCGGACCATGTTCGGCGCCACGAAGGCAAGCATTGCCAAACTGTTTTTCTTAGAAACAGTTATCGTTTTTCTGTTTTCTGCCGTCCTGGCATTTCTGATTATCTATAAATCAATGCCATTCCTGTCAGCTTTGCTGCAATCAAAAGTTGATCTTTCCGATTTGTTGACACCAGGCGGTATTATTTTGTGTGTTATTGTATTGATCGTGCTCCTGGTGATTACATCCGGTTATCCTGTGCTCTATCTCTCAAGGATGAAATACGAATTGGGATTGAGGGGAAAAATTTCAGGCCCGGGAAACAACAACTGGCTATCTGCAGCATCAGTATTTGTTCAATTTACTGTTGCCTCATTTTTTATCAGTTGTGTCATCATCATTTTATCACAATTAACATTCATGCATAACGTACCATTGGGTTTCGACAGGAATAACGTGATCACGGTCAGCAATTGCAGCATGCCGGTCTCGAAGAAGTATGAAAGTGTAAAATCTGAATTGCTGAACTTGCCATTCGTTGCAGCTGTTTGTGGTGGGGAACACTTTATGGGTGGCGGATGCAGCGGGCAATACATAAGAACCCTGGCCGACGGGGAAAACAATAACAAAGCCATCAATGAATACCGCGAAAAGCCCGGTTTTGGAGAGCTTATGCAGTTTACACTGATTGACGGACGGTTCTTTCGGGAATCGATGGCCGACAGCCAGGCTGTTGTTGTCAACGAATCGGCAATCAGGTTACTGGGCCTGCAACCAAAGGCCGGACAAGCAGTTCTTTATAATGATAAACGGGTTGAGATTATTGGTATCGTGAAGGATTTTTATTATATGACCAATCCGGGCGAACCCATTGCTCCCCTGGTAATTGCGAATTGTTTTTGGGGAACTCCGAATATTTATATCCGCAGTGCTAGTCCTTTGACAGGGATCCAGTTGATGCAAATCAAGTCAATCTTCCATCGCTTTGATGAAAATTTCATTTTCAACCATCAATCCCTGGCGGATATCTTTGACGGGATGTACCAGAAAGAGAACCGGCTTGCAAAAATGGTATCCATTGGAGGGGCTGCAGTGGTTTTCATCAGCCTGATAAGTTTACTGGCCCTGACCGTTCTTAAGATCTCCCGCCGTACGAAGGAAATCGGGATCCGCAAAGTAAATGGGAGTTCCGTAAGCCTCATCATCATGGTTTTGTTCAGGGACATACTGATCATTGTGGTCATTGCCATACTCATTGCTTCAGCCGGATGTTATATCGTTATGAACCAATGGCTTGCCGAATATGTATTACGTATCCGCCTACACCCGGGATATTTTCTGATGAGTGCTTTGTTCGTGTTTGCCATAGCTATAATTGCTACAACCTGGCAGGCCTGGAAAGCTGCAACACAGGACCCGGTAACCGCATTAAAGTATGAGTAAATGCATTGAAAAACGAATAAAACAGGATTATCAGAATTGTTTATGAGATGTTCAAACACATTGTAAAAATCACCTTCAGGAATTACAGGAAAAATCTGATGTTCACCCTGATCATTGTGTCGGGCCTTGCGATCAGCATAGCCACGATCATGGTTATTGCCCGCTATGTGATCCAGGAATACAGTACGGATAAATTTCATAAAGAGTTCAATAATATTTTCCTGGTACTGAATGTCAACTCTGAAAGCAATACCTCTTCGGTGAACCAGGATTGGGCAAGGAAATTCAAAGCTGCTTACCCGGAAGTCAGACAGGCCTGCCGTATCGACAGGATTGAGCTGACAGTCAATAATCAGTCCGGCCCGATCAAGCTCAACAATGTATTATCCACCGACCCGGGCTTTTTTACCACGTTTTCATTCCCGCTCGTAACTGGCGATACTTCAAATCTTCTGAAGGATCCTCATTCGGTCATTCTCACTGAAAGTATTGCAGGGAAGTTATTTGGCAAAGAGAAATCCGTTGGGAAAACAATAAAAACAACGATCGGCAATGAAGAAAACCTTTTAACCGTCACGGCAGTGGTCAAAGATCCTCCTGAAAGCTCAAGGATAAAGTTTGAAGCTTTGGTTTCATTTGAATGCAGTTCCTTTCATTTCAGGATGATGTCATTTGGCAGCCATAAAGGCGGCAGCACACCCGCAGTCATATATATGTGTGACATCTATCTGTTGATCCACGAAAAAGCAGATATCCGGGCAATGAATGACCGCTTAAAAAAGGAATCGTACAAAGAATATAAGGCAGATGGATATTTTTCGTATTTGAAACTTCAACCCTATTCAGAAGTTTATTTTGATAAAAACCAGACCGATAGCTTTAAACATGGCGATAAAGCGATGCTGTTCGTTTTCATGTCACTGGCGGTATTGTTATTACTTCTTGCCTGCATTAATTACATCAATTTGACCACCATAAAGGCATTTTCGAGGGCCAGGGAAATAGCTTATAAAAAAGTCTCGGGCGCTTCAGGCCTTATGCTGACCGGTCAGTTTCTCTTTGAATCAACCGGTCTGTCTGTCCTGGCATTCATCTGTGCAAGCGGGATGATAAAATTCATGGCGAACCTGTTCGGCCGGCTGGTTAACAGCAATGTTGATGTTTCATGGTTTTTCCGGTTTCCCCAGATCACATGGGTCTTCTTGTTTTCACTTGTACTGGGGATGATTTCCGGGTACTACCCGGCCTGGTACTTATCCAGGATTAAAACCAGCGAACTTTTTAAAGGGAGGAGCTTCAGCAGCTCACATCTGCTTTTATTACCCAGGAACCTTTTTATCTTCCAGTTTACCATTGCCATCGCACTGATCATTTCCGCCATCATCATACAGAACCAGTTGAAATATATTAATAATAAAAATCTCGGGTTTGATAAGAACCGCCTTCTTCATATAACCATACCATCCGAAATCAAGCCATTTGCAATGAAGGATGAATTGTTGAAAAACCCGGGAATAAACAATGTTACCTTATCATACGGGATCCCGGGGAACCTGGCTGCAAACGACGGGAATAACTGGTTTATTTACACTGATACTTCCTTCCTTTCCACTTTCAGGATAACCCTCTCTCAGGGCAGGGGTTTTTCGCTGGCTGATAAAAATGTCTGCCTGGTTAATGAAACCCTCCTGAAAGAAAATAAATGGGAAGATTATAAAGGGAGAAGCCTTGGGGGTAATAAAATAATAGGCGTAGTCAAAGATTTCCATACCAGTTCTCTCTATGAAAAAATCGTGCCTCTTGAACTGGACTTCAATACCTCCTATTTGTCGGACATGACGATAAGGATTGAGGGAGAAAATGTTGCAGGCGTGATGGATTATATTAAAACGACCTGGAAACGGATAGCTCCTTACAGTCCTTTCGAATATTATTTTTATGATGATTGGTTTGATAAGCAATACCGTAAGGAAGTTGCATTTGGTTCGCTGATCTCTGTTTTCACTTTCATCGCGATTCTAATCTCCTGCCTTGGTTTATTTGGTCTGCTGGCCTACCTGATCGAACGCAGGGCCAGGGAAATTGGCATCCGCAAGATCAATGGAGCAAATAATTTCGAGATCATCGTCATGCTCAACCGGGACTTTGCAATATGGGTCGGCATTTCTTTTATACTGGCTGTACCCCTTGCCTGGGTTGTCCTGTATAAATGGCTGGAAAATTTTGCGTATAAAACAGGCTTGAACTGGTGGTTTTTTGCAATCGCCGGATTGATTGCCATGGGCATTGCCCTGGTCACTGTAAGCTGGAAGAGCTGGCTGGCCGCTGCACGCAATCCGGCAGAAGTTATCAGGGAAGAGTAACGGAATATTTTCAGGGATTCATCCTTCGTTGAAAACATTTGAGTTTGACCGGCCCATCGTACGGTTCAGCGAGTTTAATGGACTTTTTACAGATTGTAGTTTATTTCCGTAAATGATATGTCTATTTTTACATTAACAACATGTAAAACGGATATTGTATGAAAAAATCGATTTTGTCATTTTTATTACTTGTTATGTTCATTCTGCAGTTGCATGCCCAGGAAGGGATGTGGCTGCTTACCCAGCTAAACCAGCTCGATCTTGCCAAAAAGGGCCTGCAAATCCAGGTCAGCGAAGTCTACAGCAAAGACAAACCCTCAGTCTCTGATGCCATCGTGCAACTTGGCGGAGGTACAGCATCATTTGTCTCGAAGGACGGACTGCTTATCACAAACCATCATGTGGCATATACGGCAATACAGAGGACTTCCAGCGTCAACAGCGATTACCTGACGAAGGGGTTCCTGGCCACAAAGCGAAGCGATGAAATTAAAGCCCCGGGCTACCGTGCCAGGCTTCTTATCGAAATGAAAGATGTAACAGCCGAGGTTGTGGATGCCGCAAAGGGGATCAGCGATCCGACGGAAAAAAACAAAAAGATCAATGAAAAGATCACTGAGATCACTGAGCCTTATACGAAGGGTAAGGATGATATCGATGCTTCGGTTTCACAGATGTTCAACGGCCGTCAGTACATCCTCTATGTACATAAGGTGTTTAAGGATATTCGTATAGTGTATGCCCCGCCTTCTGCAATTGGCAATTACGGAGGGGAGACCGACAACTGGATGTGGCCCAGGCATACGGGAGACTTCTCGTTTATGAGAGTGTACTGCGCCCCCGATGGGACAGGAAAGGCATATTCTGCCGATAATGTGCCGTATCATCCCAAAGTATGGCTGAAGGTTGCAAAGGATTTCCTGAAGGATGGCGACTTTAACTTTATCATTGGGTATCCCGGACAAACCACCCGTTACCGTTCATCCACCTCGGTTTATTTTAACGAACATTATAATTATCCTTTTACGATAAAGAATTTCAAGGAGATCATCGACCTCTGCGATCAGCTGACAAAAGGCAACAGGGATGGACAGATCAAGGAAGCCAATCTTGTCAGGGGGCTGGCCAATACGATGAAGAATTACCAGGGGAAAGTCGACGGGATGAAGAAAACCCATTTCTATGAAAAGAAACTGGAATTCGAGAAGGTGTTTGTAAAGTGGGCTAACAGCAAGCCTGAGACCAAAGCCAAATATGCAGATATCCTGGAAAAGGAAAAGGCAGAATACAAGCTGATTGAAGGTACAAAACTACGGGACGAGGTTTTCGGGAATTTCCAGGGCCTTGCCGGAACACTTGTCAATGTAGCGCAGAGGGTAATTTACTTTGCCCAACAGAAGGACAAACCTGAAAGTGAAAGGGATCCCGGGTTCTCGGAGGATGCAGTAAACCAGGCTATTGAAGGATTGCAATTCACCTATGCCAATTATTTTGAACCGGTTGATAAGGCACTGCTTGTCCGCACGTTGAATATGGCGAAGGAATTGCCCCAGGCACAGAGGATAACCGGTTTGGAGTATGTTTTCAGTTCTTCAAAGCCTGTCGAACAGTTTGTAGACGAGGCGTATAAAGCAACTAAGCTGACCGATCTGAATTACGTGAAGACCCTGTATAAAATGTCAACAAAAGAGCTTCAGGCCCTGAACGATCCGTTCATCAATATGGCCTACAGCATTGATCCCATGGCGATAGAGATACAGGAAACCGCCGATAAATTCAATGTAAATGTAACTGCGGTTCGCAAAATCTACCTCGATGGTTTATTTGAATGGAAAGGTTCAAACATGTATCCCGATGCAAACGGCAGCAAGCGTTTTTCATACGGGAAGATCAGGGGCTATCGTCCGGCCGACGCGGTCTGGTATTATCCTTTCACAACGCTCGAAGGGATGGTTGATAAAAACACCGGCATTGAACCTTTCGATGCCCCGCCCGCCCTTGTAGATCTTTATGTTAAAAAAGATTTTGGACATTGGGTGAACCCGGCGATGAAAGACGTACCCATCGCTTTCCTGAACCAGTGTGATATCACCGGTGGCAACAGCGGAAGCCCGGTTTTAAATGCAAAGGGTGAGATCTGCGGACTTGCTTTCGACGGGAATTATGAATCTATGATCAGTGACTGGCAGTATGATGAAGCACTTCAGCGTTGCATCAATGTCGATATTCACTATGTCTTGTTCATTACCGAGAAGGTTGGGAAGGCAGGGTTTTTGCTGGAGGAGATGGGAGTGAAATAATAAAAGTGAAAAGCGAAATGCGAAAAGCGAAAAAAAATCATTTGATCTTGGTTTTCGCTTTTCGCATTTCGCTTTTCGCCACTTACAGTCCGTAAGTATCAATAAGATACACCAGCCCCGCCATTGCCGCAGCCCCAAGCTCGAGCTCGCGCGGGTTGACTTTATCATAAGTGTCGTTGGCGCTATGATGGTAATCGAAATAACGCTGGGGATCGGTAACGAGTCCGACCAGCGGGGTCCCTTGTTTTTTCAGGTCGTGGATATCGACCCCGCTGCCGCCCTTTTCAAAAGACCAGAGGGCATAAGGTTTGAACAAAGGTTTCCAGCTTTTAATTTTCTCAAGGTTTGCATCGGGGGCATCGATTGAAAAACCCTGGGGAACAGCTGCACCCCGGTCGGCTTCAATTGCGCCGATATGTTTTTCAGCTTTCTTTTTCACGGCATCAGCATAAGCCGCAGCCCCTCTCTGGGCGATTTCCTCGTCCATGAAAGCCACTGCGCGAATCGTATGTTTCGGCTTCATTTGAAGCGCTTTATAGATCCTCAGTATGTCGATGGCCTGAACCACACCGCTGCCGTCATCGTGGGCGCCCTGGCCGATATCCCATGAATCAAGATGGCCACCAAACACTATGATTTCTTCGGGATGCTCACTTCCCCTGATTTCGCCAATGACATTAAAACTGGGCGCTTCGGGCAGGTTCCTGCAGTTCATCTTCATCGATAATTTAAGGGAGGGATCGTCTTTAAGCCATGACGAAAGCAGATCGGCGTCGTTGGTGCTTACACTCATTGCAGGGATGGCTTTCACGCTGTCGGCGTAATGCTGGACTCCCGTATGCGGAAAATTATCGTGCACAGGGACAGCTGAACGTACGATGACCGCAAGGGCACCGAAGCGGGCCGCCTGCATGGCGCCCTGGGCGCGCTGGTCAACAGCCTTTCCATAAGCCTCGAAAGTGTTGATGCGTGAATCATCGGCGGCCCGGTTGAAAAACACGATCTTCCCTTCAATGCCCGAACGGCCGATGGCCTTTAACTCGTCGAAATTATGAACCTCGACGACCTTTGCTTTAATCCCCGCATCACCCGTGCCTATTGATGTTCCAAGTGCACAGACATGCAGATCCTTACTGCCTTTTTTTGCGGAAAAAAGTTTTGCTGTTTCAACAGTCCCCCTCTCCCAATGCTTCACGAACAACGGCTGAAGATATACCGTGTCAAGCTTCATGCCTTCCATCACTTTCCTGATATACTGAACTGCTTCTTCGGCCTTGGCTGTGCCGCAAATTCTTCCGCCTATTTTGGTACAGAGATAATCAAGGTTTTTCCAGCCCACCGGGTTGTTCAGGGCTTCGGTATACATTTTCCTCAGGACAACCGAATCCTGGTTCTGGGCTCTGGAAACCTGCATGAATACAGGCAGGATAAGAATCAATGCAAATAATTCAGGTTTACGCATGGTGTTTGTTTCTTCAGCAAAAGTATTAATAAAATCACTGCAGGACAGGCTTTTCCGAAATCTCATCCGCAGTAACAAACAACAGAAAACATTAAAAAACATTGACAAACGCTTATAAATATATTATCTTTGTCCGCAAACAAACAAAATCCAGCCATGAAATCTTCAACCGACCTCAGGGAAGTATTTCAGATCTTCCAGAACAAGGAGTCTTTTTTCGGAGAGATCCAGAAAACAAAGTCAAACCGTTTGATCCTCACCCAGCTGCTCATCATATGCCTTTTCGCCTTTTTATACGGGGTCGTTATGGGCAGTTATCACAGCTTCACCCAATCGATGGTGGCAGGGGTGAAAGTCATCATTTTATTCCTCTCAACAGTGATATTGTGTTTCCCGTCATTCTTCATTATCCAACAGGTGCTGGGGTCAAAGATGAGTTTCAGACAGATGATCATGGTAGTGCTCAGCGGGGTAGTACTTACTGCAACGATAGCCCTCTCATTCGCGCCGATCGTAATTGTCTTCCAGGTGACCGGCGGCAATTATCATTTTCTTCAGCTTCTCCACGTGGCGATCTTTATTTTCGCGGGTGTTTTTGGCATGAAGCTGATGGTAGATGCCCTGAAATATGCCTGCGACCAGAAAAACATTTATCCCCAGATCGGTGTCACGGTATTCAGGATCTGGGTGATCATCCTTGCCTTCGTGGGCATTCAGCTTGCCTGGAACCTCCGCCCTTTCCTTTGCGAGAAAAACGAGGAATTCAAATGGTTCAGGAAGTACGAAGGTAATTTTTATACGGCGATAGTATATTCGGTGGAACAACTTGTTTCAACAAAGACCCCGGTTGAAAAACCCCCTCAGCCACCCGACAGGACAAACAACATGACGAAAACTCCTGCCGATACCCTCAAACTCTTACGTCAAACCGGGAAATGATCATGGAAGATATTATGACATTGGAGGAAGTGGCTAAATATCTGAAAGTCAAGCCACAAACGATATATACCTGGGCCCAGGACGGCAAGATCCCTGCAGCGAAGCTGGGAAAGGAATGGAGGTTCAAAAAATCAGTCATCGATCGCTGGTTCAATGAACACGTCGATGAAAAATTTTCAAAGTTTTTTTAGGTGCTAGGGGTTGGGGATTAGGGAACTAGCTCCTGACCACCCAACCCCCTACCCCCAAT
>Ga0208103_1000408_pt1 | contig 15025 bp, 10 predicted proteins | sample CryBogmetaGMA75M_FD_184550 | JGI IMG/M metagenome (GOLD analysis project Ga0208103, IMG submission 184550) | Freshwater microbial communities from Crystal Bog, Wisconsin, USA - MA7.5M (SPAdes) | ecosystem: Environmental > Aquatic > Freshwater > Lake | place: Crystal Bog, Wisconsin, USA... | reverse complement strand
GTATCGGCCAGATCATTAGTGCTGGTGAGCGAAAGATAGAAAGTGCCGGCTGGCGCGGTAAATTGAGGATCATAGCGCTTGTTGAACAGCGCCAGGTCATCATCCGTTACTGACCGGTTGCGGATAGCATTAAGCAGGCGGACAAATTCATTGTCTTTCTGGCGATAAACTTTTTCCAGTTCGATAAATTCCAAATTCAGTTCGGCGAAAACATTGGCGCTGAAAAAATAGGGGGTGGGGTAATGTGTCCGGAAGATTTCCCTTTCCTGGCTTGTGACAACCGGAGGCAGCTGATAGAGATCACCGATAAAAATCATCTGCACTCCGCCGAAGGGGAGTTTTTGATTGGGGCCGTTAAGACGCAAAAACTTATCCACGCAGTCGAGCAGATCAGCCCGCACCATAGAAACTTCATCAATAACAATGGTTGTCAGCTTTTTGTATATTGTTACTTTTTCCTTGCCGGCGCTCTTTTTCTTTTTGATGGAAGCCGGTGTAACATTAGGCTTGAAATGGAAAAAGGAATGAATGGTCTGGCCGCCTACATTAATAGCGGCAACGCCCGTTGGCGCAAGAATGACCACTTTGTTCCTTGTATGGTTGCGGAAATAATTTAAAAGCGTTGATTTGCCTGTACCCGCGCGGCCGGTGATCAGCAAACTTTTCCCGGAATCCTCCATGAGTGCCAAGGCACAAGTAAATTCCGGATTAAAATCTATTTCGACAGGTTTGGTTATTCTAGTCATTATCTTTTCCAATATAGTATTCTATTTTATAGACACAATTTACATTTGTATTCAATCATAATAGTATTTTCCTGGTTTTTGCTCGAAGATGTTTAGACGCGCTTAAAGGGAAGCCACGGAAACAATGAAGATAAGAGCGATAATCGCAGAAAAAATTGGGATCATCAAAATACTACGGTAAAGCCTTAATGCTCAGTCCAAAACAACTTATGCCGTCTGTTCCGGAATCAGCAAAGCGGCGGTTTCCAGATTGGACAATTGGGAAAAGTTGATGGCCTTAAATGAAACCTACGTCTATCTGCAAGAGATCAAACGCGAAGGTGTGATCAAAGAAGAGATGAACGATAAGTTTTTAGTTTATACTGCTATTTGATAATTCCTCATTATTAAAGTATAATCGGTTCAAAAATGAGTTAAATGATTATATTGTGGGTAATTGAAAGCAATCACTTTTTACGAGGAAGGAAAGGATGACTATTAAACTTATTAGATTGTTGCAAGTGATTATAATAGTGTTGATGCTGGCGATCATTGCGCATGGCGCAACTGGGAACCAAACCCTGGTGTTACTGCTGCCGGATGGCCATTCAAAAAACGATGTCAAGGTAAGAATATGGCTTGACGCGGCTGAGGAAGAAGGGCTGTCCGTTGTTACGATGTATGACAAGGAATTTATTAAGGCTGTGGCAAAAGGCGTCAAAATAGGCGGCGTAATCCTGCCGGATCAGGTCCATGTCAGGGCGAGTAAAGGACTGATTACCACGATAAAAAATTATGTATCTCAGGGCGGTAATGCGATGCTAACCTATGACTTTGGTTTACATACGGATAAGGGCTTCTATGCCGCCAAATCCAGACTCAGCTCCATAGTCGGTGTTGATTATGCTGTCGGAGGTGCAAAAACAATTTTCGGCCCGATTGTGGGGATGGCCGGCACCATGTGGCAGTTGCAGGTTCCGCCCGGTAAGACCATTGATTACAAAGAAACTCTTTTGATTAATCCCTTTAAGCCTCAATGGATTCAGGGTGATAATCCGGCAAGGATTGAACCATCTTCCGTACCCCAGGCGATTTCCGGTTACGGTCATGGAATCCTCAGCTATTACAGCGAAAATACTACAACTGATTATAGAGGGACTGCCCTGCTGGTTTCACCCAATTATGGTCTTGCCGCCGGTATAACGAGTTATGGGAAGGGCAAAGTGCTTTTTGTCAATATACCCATTGGTTACTTTGCCGGGATGACCGACGGAATGCTGCTTCGTGGTTTTTTGCATTACTTCGCTGTCGAGATGCTGCAACTGCCTCGTTTGTCTATCCTTCCTAATGCCCAAGGTGGTCTTGTCCTTAATTGGCACTGCGATGCCAAGTTTCTGTCACCATCTTTACTGGAAATCCAGAAAGCTATAGAAACGCTAGACACATTCGGTATCTGGGATCGCGGAAAGTTTTCCATAAATTTTACAGCAGGTCCTGATGCAGTCAGTATTGGCGATGGTTTGGGATTTGATATTCCGAATAATCCGAGTATGAAGAAATGGATTTCCATTTTTAAGGAGAATGGGCACTCGATTGGCAATCATGGCGGCTGGATTCATGATTACTATGGATTGACTGCCACAGAAAGCAATTCGTCTGATTTTCTTAAATATCTAGTTTTAAACGCCAATGCCATCAAAGCGGTTACCAAACAGACATCCCTTGAATATTCCGCACCCGTAGGCAATAATCCGCAATGGGCGATGGACTGGTTGGAGCAACAAGGTGTCGTCGGCTATTACTACGTCGGAGATACCGGATGCGCCCCTCATCGCGCCTATCGCGAGGGACGTATGGACAATCCAAAGATGTGGGCATTTAGCGTCACTCCTTTCGGCAAGTATGCTGTCTGGGAAGAATTCGATGAATATGGTATCGTCGAGAAAGATGTGGAGAAATGGTATCACACACTGATAGATTTTGTTGTTAAGTACCGCACCAACCGCCTGATCTATATGCATCCTCAATTTGCGCAATATCATCGTTTGGTACTGAACAACATATTTGACCGGGCTGATCTGTACGCCAGTCAAGGCCTTTTTAAGTGGTACACGATGGCGGAATTAGGGCAGTTCGAAAATTCACGTCTAAAAACAATCTGGAATATTATCAATCTGGGCAATGATAATTTCCTTTTCGAAGTCACACATCCAGTGAGCCTGGAGACCATGGCCTGGTTGCTGCCAAAAGCCAGATACAAAAACAAACCGGCGATCATCGAGGGTCAAGGCACGGTCACATCCGATACTGATAATTGGATTGTAACAGCAACGTCAGGCAAGTCCTTCAAATTCACTGCGCATAACAATAAAACTTCCCTGCATTAGCGGAAACTTCAAATATGATCGACGTGATCAAAACTCATAAAAAATGCCACAATTAATTCCATACTTCTCATAGCCTTCTTCCAGTTTGAAGTAACTGGCTTCACCGAAGATACCATAATGTTTGCCGAGCCAGTGGCGATGCTGCAAGGCAATATTTAAAGAATCGTTATTGACTGCCTCCGGTGTGTCAAGAGAAGTTGCCAGATAGGCCTGCTTGCCGAAAGAAACATTAAGGTAAGTCCATTGCCAACCATCTTCGCCGTAGCCAACGCTGATCAGGTGAGAATAAGATTCCACCGAACCAGGATTGCTTTCATTGTGAAATAGTCGATACTGTAATACCCACCTATTCCAATAAACAGTTGGGCCACCCGATACAATAAAGTCGCGATGATCGGTGAAATAATCAATATAAGTTATTCCGGCAGTAAGGACATAATTTTTATTGGCGCCGAGTTTAAAATTGAAATCATGATCAATGCGGAACTTCGGTAAATAGGGTGTGTAAGTACCTGCGGAAACTGCCGTATAGGTATATAAAAAACTTGTCCAATCTTTGTATGCTCCGACAGTTCCGGCTGCACCATTGCCTTCAAGGCGGTTTGCTATCGATCCTTCGATGAAATAAGTAAAAGTGGGCGAAACTTTAGAGTAAAAGGCTATATTTGCTGCATTCCAGTCACCGTATGTTTCATGGGGGCTAAGGTATTCATAAGAGACAGAAGCTTCGATACGATGAGGTTTTTCTTCTGTCGGTGCCGCTATACCTTTGTAACGCTGGTCATCCTTAATAACCCCCTGAACTTCTTCGCTAAAATTATAAGATGAAATTTTTCCCTCTTTCGTGCGAATCCTTACTCTGTCAGGAGTCATACTGATTATTTGACCCTCAATGACATCTCCATTCTTCAAAACAATCCCCTTTACTGCTTTGTATTGCGGGTCTGCATCAGCCATTGCACTGCCAATAAAAAAGCTCAGCACTACTAAAACAACCATAAAACCAAATGTTATTTTTCTCAAGAGATCACCTTCAGTTTTTTTTAAATTTATTCTGCAATAAACCTCTGGACTTCCTTGTTATAATCATATGAAAATTCGCCCTCTATTGTGCGAATCTTTACGCTGTCAGGAGTCATACTGATTATTTGACCCTCAATGACATTGCCATTCATCAAAACAATGCCCTTTATACCTTTATATTGCTGATCTGCTTTTTCGGACGGTTTGGCCTTTTCCATTGACGGTTGAGATTGCATTTCCGTACTCATCTTTTTTTGTGTTAATTCATAAATCAAGCGTTGCTCCAGAGGGAATTTTTTTGCTTTATCATCATATCTTTTGCCGAATTCCTGCCATAGTGCTTTCCTCAATTTTGGATCTTCATTCAAAAGTCCGAAATAAATCGGAAAAATCTGGGCAAAAGCATCAGGGTAAAAGCTCGACCAATTGCTGGCATGTTTAACCTTGTCGTCAATTGCCCAGTAGAAATTACTCTGATCACTATTATAAAGAGTTTCGAGAACTGCATTCTTTATGTCTGCTGCAACTTCTCTGTAGAAGGAATCTTGACCATGTCCGGTGCGCATCGATAGCTCATTAAATGCCTTAATTCCGGCATATGCTTCACAATTATCCATTAAATATTTTGCATTATCCTTGCTTTTCGGTAAGGCTTTAGTTAAGCCATCTTCTGTCTGCAAATGAGGGATTAGATAAGCAATGTCTTTTATTTTTTCCCAATTAGTGTCAATCAATGATTTGTCGCTAGTTTTTATGTGATAAAGATTTAATAAGTATAAAAAGGTGCCCGCGTAACCATCAACAGAATCATAGTTATTTGTGGGTATTTCTTTGCCATCAACATTTACTTCAAAATCATAAATACTGCCGGTAAGCTCTTGCTTGTCAGGATAGTTCAGGTTGGCAAAATACCACAAAATATATTTTTTAATTTCATCGATATGCCTGCCTTCACCAATTTCATAAATGGCAATTATGTTGACAATATAAGGATTTATTGTCCGCGCATCTTTAATTTCTCCGGCATAATAACTCATCAATTTCAATGCCGGATTTTTTGACGAGATATTGCCCCCAAAGGCCGATAGGGGCATTAAGATACTAATTACTATAAACAACAATATTTTTTTCTTTAACATTTTCATTCACCGTCCAGTAATCTTAGTTTTCATCTTCTTTGCCAGGTCGATATCTACCCAGCGATCAGCAAAAATAGGCAATGAATATTTTTTATATGGTCATTCCCTGGCCTTCAGTGGCAACGTAACCATAAATTATCACGCCTTTTTCAATATTGACGCCTTTTTTACCAATTACGGATTTTAACACGTTTGGGCGGCTGATCTTTGCTCTGGCAGATAAAAATATCGATCCTTGTGAAAATATGTTGCCCAAGACAATAGTTCTGCTACCCAATCTTATATCGCCATCAGCGAAAACACTACCGTAAATGATTACATTTTCTTCTATTACCACATTGCCATAAGATTTCACATCTCCCATAAAAACAGCATTTCGGCCAATTTTCACGTCTTTAGTGAATACAATGTGCTTATCGATTACAGTGCCTGCCGGAATTTCACGATCTTTCGTACGGACAAATGCCGATGTGAGCGGTGGAAAGTCCGCTTTCGGCAGAGCTACCACAGCCAGTTCGTTTCCGGTAATGATGGGCATGCCATACAGGCGTCGGAAAAGGCAGTTTTGATCTATATATAATTTGTTGCCGGAAGATGTGCAAATGCCCAGATTGCAATTTTCTTCCACCGTTATGGTACCCTCGGCATCCAACCATCGCTCAATTTTCGTGCCGTTAGCAATAACCATTTTCCCTTCTGCAACCAGCACGCGGATTATGTTGTTGACCCCAATGGATACATCACCGGTTACATAAGCCTCTTTAATAATTTGAGCATGATCTCCGGTAACAAGACTGCCATGAATATACAATAAATAATCTATTTCTCTATCGGCAGGAACAATCAGCGATTCAGTAAATTGTATTTTTTCCTTTTTAGAGAGTTGCACATCGCGAATTTCCGGCCCCATAGTAAAACCGATAGTTGCTTGCAGCAATATGCGTTTAAATGATTTAGCGAAATACCTCGGATCTCTAACATAGTCCATATGAATGAACAACGGATCGGCATCATCCTTACGTACCCTTTCTGCTATGCCCGGCAGAAAGGGTAAAATAAGCAACAGTATAAAAAATATAAATACAATTAAAATAGTCATAATTTTATTAAATCAATTTATAGCTGATGTTAAAATGTTCAATCATCATTTAATCTCCGCCTTTTTTGATGAAGAGGCATGAGAAGTTCTGTCAGACGGCAGTATAGTATCAATGTCCCCGCTACGGAAGCGCTTTGTTTTTTTCCATTTGGCAGAACGGCCCGTAATCTTATCCACAATAGCCTCAACGAACCCGATGGATATGTACCAGGTATTTAAAAAGTAATTAAAAAGTAAAAATGGCAGCAACAATATCCGGTTTGTGGAACCATCGAGTAACGCTCCTATGCCGATCTGGTAAAATGGTGCAAAGTTACCAAAGGTGTTGTATGCCCCGACGAAGATAAAAGCAGCCATTCCTGCGATAATCTGCATTTCACCGAGAAAGAAAAGGGCCAGCGAGTCAAAAATACCTATGAGCAGAATAATGGGGACAGTATAGACAAAGAGCACCAATATCCCATCGATTTTTTCTATTCTTGATATCCGTGAAGAAAAAAGTAGTGGCCACAAATAATTTAACATTACCTGGTTGTGGCCGCGTGACCAACGCGTAATCTGACGCGCCCGCACATCCCATGTTTCCGGCGCTTCTTCATAACATTCAGCACGGTTTGCGTATATTACCTTCCAGCCGTTAATGAGCAGACGGAATGTCAGCTCCGTATCTTCGGCCAGAATTCTTGTATCAAAGCTGCCTAGAGACATCACAACATCCTTACGAAATCCGCCAACAGTCCCCCCGTATTGAGGGATAAGTTTAAGATTATATCTTGCCTGCTGGTCAACCTGATAGCCACCGGTTCTTTCCAAGTCGAGCAGGCGCGTCAGCAGGTTGGCCTTTGTGTTTACTGGTACAACGCGTCCCATTACTGCCCCCACTTCCGGGTCATTAAAGGAGACGGCGATGTCTTTGAGAATCCCTTTGGGCGGCAGATAATCAGCGTCAAAAACGACAATAATGTCACCTTTAGCATGTTTCATGGCTTCATTGAGAGCCGCCGGTTTCCCTCGTTCACCATCGTAGCGATGAATAGGCTTGATAAAAGGATATTTGTTAGCGTAGTTCTCCAGAATAATACGCGTCTCATCCGACGAAAAATCATTGATCGGAATGATTTCCAATTTGTCATGGGGATAGTCCGCATCCACCAGTAAATCTAAAATCTTTCTGCCGTCTTTCCCTACGTTTTCATTAGGGTAGGCGCTTTCCACCAGTAGATCCAAAATCTGCCCTGCTACTTTTTCCTCATTGTGCATAGGAATAAGGACGGTTATGCTTCTTATTTCGGAGTCAATAATATCTTGATAATAAATGCGCTGTTCGAAGAACAGACGGTTCAAAGTAAACGCAAAATGCCTCAGCAAATATATAAGCATAACGCAAATAGTAAAAACTAAATAAATTTTAAGAATTAATATAACCACTTCCATACAGATTTGCTGCCCTTTAAGTTTTTAGCTAACCTACTAGTGTAGAAGCTATAGATTCCAACAATGTAGATAAAATCAATTAACGGTCCGAAAGCAAAAAACAATAACGCCATATATATTACGGAAAATTTGGAAAGAATGAAAAGAAAAATTATATATCGTAATGTGCCAAAAATGACGGAATAAATAAGAGTTAATATAACGAGTAATATTTTGGGGAGTATAGGGGCGGGCAAAGGTAAAATTGCTACCGACAAAGCCAATGGAATGAAAAGCCACATACTCACTTCGGATTTAACATAAAGCTCGGAGAAATTCTGATTGGTGTAAGGAAAATCAAATGGAGCCATAGTAAAAAAAATCGCCGACACAATATTGATAATAGCTAAAAAAACAGTATAAATAGCAATGTTCTTTCCCGTTTTTAATCTCGGCAAAAAAAGAATAAGAATCAGTGAAACAATAAAATTAACCAGACATATCAAGGTAGTGGTATAACGGCTTGGAAGATCAACGATTAGCACATTTCCTAACAAATAGGTCTTTTCCAGTAAGATAACCGAGCCGGGCAAATAGTATTCAGAAAGAATGGTATAAGCAATTTTGCTCATTTGCTGTGTTACAGGCGCGTAAAAAAACAGTACGGCAAGTGAAAGTGGAATAGCTAAAGCTATAAATTCCAGCAGCAAAATCCAACCGGATCCTGTTATTGTTCTATAAGCACGATGATAGTATATTAATGATTTTTGCATAATTAATGCTTCTCAACTTTTCCTGTCAGCGGGTGAAATTCTTTATCAGATTCTAAGAATATGCTCTTGCCGACGGACCAGTTTATCAATGTCTGAACAATTCTTTCAGCGGCATGGCCATCACCATAGGGATTATCGCCCTTGATCATAGCTTGATAAGCCTCTTTGTTGTTTAAAAGTATTGAGGTCTCCTCAACGATCTTGGTACGGGAAGTACCGATAACTTTACAAAGCCCAGCCTCAAAAGCTTCCGGCCTCTCAGTTACTTCTCTCAAAAGTAGCAGAGGTTTTTTCATTGTAGGGGCTTCTTCCTGTAGTCCGCCGGAGTCGGTCAGCAAAATATAAGATTTTTTCATTAAATTAACAAACGTCAGGTAATCCAGTGGTTCCACGAGATGTATACGATCATGCCCGGAGAGAAATTTAATGACAGTATCCCTTACTACCGGGTTTGGATGCACAGGGTAAACAACAACGACGTCAGAATATAGTTTAACTATTTCTTTGATTGCTTCACAAATATTCTGCAATTCTGTGCCCCAAGATTCGCGGCGGTGCGAAGTGACTAGTATTACCCTGTGGCGATCAAAATCAATGTTTTTCAGGGATGTATCATTGAAATTAAAATTCAGCTGCGAAATATGAGACAAAGCGTCAATAACGGTATTGCCCGTGACTATAATTTTATCTGCCGCAACGCCTTCATTCAATAATGCTTTCTTGGCACCGGGTGTCGGCGCAAAATGTATGGCCGTCATAACGCTGGTCAGACGACGATTGACCTCTTCGGGAAATGGGCTATAGATATTATGGCTGCGTAAACCTGCCTCTACATGGGCTACAGGTATTTTTTGGTAAAACGCAGCGAGTGCTGTTGCAAAGACAGTTGTGGTATCGCCCTGAACTAAAACTATATCCGGTTTGATATTATTTAAGGTGATCTCCATACTTTCCAGAACTCGGCCGGTAAGTGCAGGCAATCCCTGGCGGGTATTCATTAAATTTAAATCAATATCTGGCTTGATATTAAATAATGATAGAGCCTGATCAAGTATTTCGCGGTGTTGCGCGGTGGCAACAATAATAGATTCAAATTTTTGTAGATTGCTTTTGAGTTTAAACACAACAGGAGCCATTTTGATGGCTTCCGGACGCGTTCCAAAGACAACCATTACTTTTATTCGTGCTTTAAATATATTATTCATAATCGTGAATTCTTGTCTAATTTCTAATCAAGGATGCAATTGACCTAATATATTTAGAATGACTAACTTTAATTAGTAAGCAAATTACTAACAGATTAAAAAAGATACATCAACATAAAAATAAAATCTGCAAAATATTCCTTGACAAGAAAAAACAGCCCTCCTATATTTCAAAAATCGAAACAATAGTTTATAAATATAATCTAAGGAAGGTTCTTGTGAAACTTTGGCATTGCCGATCAGTAAGCTTCAAGATTCTAGATCGTTACGAAAGGAGATTCTTCTTGCCCTTATTGGCAATCCTGGTCTCCTTGCTTTTGTTCTCCTGCTCCGGCCGTGACGGAGCAGTTATCAATAAGCTGACCTCTTTTTCGATCACAATCACCAACTCAAATGTCACCAATAAGGCAGCCACTGGTGAAATTATTGAGACAAGCACGGGAGGTAGCGTGTACGCAACGTTGCCGGGTGGAACAGATCCTGTGATAGCGGTTGATTTCACGACGGATGGCGGTACAACAAAAGTTTCTGGAAGCACAGTGACGAGTCCGATAAATATAAACTTGGGAACAGTCACTGAAATCATCGTGGTTGATGCGTTGGGTAACCAACGCATCTATACCCTCGATATTCGTGATTCTGGCCTGCCGTCGGTCTTCATCACGACTGACGCAACTCCGCCGGAAAGTTTCCCGGGGGACAAAGTAGCGATTAGCGGTAAATGCAAAATCGTCGGCAGCACCTATGCTTCAGCTGACGCTTACGCCAAGATTGATCTTGCCGAAACAGCAATAACTGTACAGGGTCGGGGGAATTCAACGCTGCTTCTGCCCAAAAAGCCCTACCGAATCAATTTCCCCTCAAAGACTTCTGTTCTGGGACTGCCGACAGCAAAAAAATGGGTGCTCCTGGCCAATTACGCTGATAAAAGCCTTATGCGTAACTACGTTGCCTTCAAAACGGCAGAGATAATGGAAAACATGACGTGGACCCCGAAAACCCTCCCTGTTGATCTCTACCTCAACGGGGCTTATCAGGGCAGTTATTCCATGGGCGACCAGCTTGAAGTAGGAACCACCAGGCTGGCACTCGATACCACCAGCGCGGTGCCCCAGGCGGCCGATACGGGATATTTGCTGGAGGTAAATATGCGTTTGCTGGATGAAAATACCAATGCTACTGTGCCTATATCTCCATATCCTGAAGACGTGTATTACTTCACGACTTTGGGCATAACAGGAAATGGTGTAGGTGGCGACCCCCCTGACGGATTCTATTTAGATATCAAGTCACCCAAAGTACCAGTGACGACTCCCGAAGCGGCGGGTCTAATGACAACTGGTCAAATGTCCTTCATCAAGACTTGGGTGCGGAACACGGAAACCGCCCTGTTTACTGGAGTCGCGGATGGGAAACCCTATACTGACTATATAGATGTGCCCTCGTTCATCGACTGGCTCATCATCGAGGAACTGTTCAAGAACACTGACAGTAACTTCTATTCCAGCGTCTATATGCATAAGAACACAGGGGGGCTACTGAAGATGGGTCCGGTCTGGGATTTCGATCTCTCGGCTGGTAACGTGGATAATGATTTCGCGGGCTACTCCGACTTCTTGCAACGCGAAACCAGCGGATGGTTTACTTCCTTCACCCCCTGGTACGATACTGGACTACTCCTGCGGACTGGCATCAAGGCTGCAATCAAAGCGCGGTGGATTGCGAAAAAGGCGGATATTGAGGCAAAGGTGTTCGCTGAAATAGACATAGCCGCGGCAAGGATTGCCCGGTCGCAGAAAATGAATTTCGCGAAATGGACTATCACGGATCTTGTGGAAGATAATGGGTGGGGTGAATGGTTTGTAACCCCCGATGCCATTAAGGCAGCAACTACTTTCGAGGCACAGGTCGCCTTGTATAAATCATGGATGACCGCTCGCATCGCGTGGATGGACACCACGATAAACGATTCTTCTTGGTTAGAGTGATCAATCAATTGAAGAGGCCGCTGTCCTATGACGGCGGCCTTTTCTTATTATGCTATGATGGAGAACACAAAAGATGGCAAATCAAGAATTATGGTCTCGTAAAAATTCCGAACGGGCTCTGAGTCCGGAATGATAAAAGAGAGGTTTACTGACTTTTCCGGTTTCATCAAAATTAACACATCCACAAATACTAGGAGGTAATGATATGGCAAAAGTGACAGTTCTGGGTGGCTGCGGCGCGGTGGGGAGCGTGTCGGTCCGTACACTGGTGAATCATTCTGAATTCTCCGAAGTGGTTATTGCTGATTACAACATCGACAGAGCCAAGGATCTGGCCTCAAAGCTCGCTAGCGCAAAGGTTACGGTAAAGAAGTTCAACGCGCTGGAGACAAAGAGTGTAAAGGAAGCGGTAAAGGGGAGCGATGTGGTGCTCAACTGCGTGGGTCCTTTCTACTCCACTGTGAAGCCGGTACTTAGCGCAGTGATCGAACTGGGCATAAACTATGTCGATATCTGCGACGATGTTGACGTGACGGTGGAGATTCTGGGTATGGACGAGGCGGCGAAAAAGGCTGGCATCACGGCGCTCATCGGCATGGGTAGCTCTCCCGGGGTCACCAACGTCATCGCGCGGCTCGCTGCGGATTCTCTCTTCGATGTCACCGAATCTATCGATATCTTCCACACGCACGGGGGCGAGGCTGTTGAGGGCGAAGGGGTGATCGGGCACCGTTTCCACTGCATGTCCATCGACATTCCCATGTTCCTGGATGGCGCGCTGAAGTATGTGAAATTTTTTGAGCCGAAAGGCATTGCCCTGCGGGAAAAGTTCACCTTCCCCATGGTGGGCGAAACGCTTTTGTATCCTTACCCGCACCCTGAGCAGATCACCATCCCGAAATACATCAAGCTCAAGCGAGTCACCAACAAGGGAAGCGTGCTTCCGGAGGAGTATTATAATCTCACCCGCGACATCTGCGGCCTGGGGCTGCACGGCAAAGAGCCGGTTATAGTGAAGGGGCAGAGTGTAACGCCTGAAGACTTTTCTACTGCGTTCATCATCCGCGAGCGTGAGCGGATCCTGAAAGAGACTAAATTTGGCATGCAGCGTGGGTGTGTCACCGTCATCGCCAAGGGAGAGAAGGGCGGGAAAAAGCAGGAATACCGCTTCCACATGGGTTCCCAGAGCCAGGCTCTTGGTGAGGGCACCGGCATCCCGGCCGCAATGGGCGCCATCGTGATGCACCAGGGAAAGGTTTCAGGCAAAGGGGTGATGCCGCCCGAGGCCTGTGTGAACCCGCAGGAGTTTATCGCGCTGGTGCCGCAGATCATAAAAAGTGACGAGACTTCGAAACATAAAGGCGCCTTCGCAGGGTTCCTGGTAGAGAAGATTGACGAAGACGGTACAGTGTCGCACATCAATATTTAAGAGGGGTTAGATATGTCTCGATTGAAAGATGGACCGTATGTGCTGGCGCTTGACCACGGCACATCGGGCTGCAAGGTTGCCCTGGTTTCGGGAAAGGGAAAAGTGGTCGATTTTGAGTTCGCCCCCACGGGTATAGTATTCCTTCCCGGCGGTGGCGCGGAACAGGACCCTGAGCAATGGTGGCGAGCCTTTGTGCAGGCTTCAAAGAAACTCCTCTCCCGCGGAGCTGTCCTGCCGGCGGAGATAGCGGCGGTCGCGGTGTCGAGCACTTTATCCAGCACTGTTGCTGTGGACAGGGATGGCAGGCATCTCATGAACTCGCTCACCTGGTTGGACTCGCGCGGCGCTCCCCTAGTGCGGAAATTCATGCGGGGAATCATAAATGTGGAGGGCTACGGCCTCACCAGAGTCCTTTCATGGATACGGAAAACCGGTGGCGGGCCACAGCTCTCGGGCAAGGACGATATCGCCCATGTGCTCTACACGAAGGAGTATCTTCCCGAGGTGTATGACAGAACACACAAATTCCTGGGGAGCAAGGACTACTTCAACCTTAGGCTAACCGGCGAGTTCGCGTCATCCTACGACGCGATGTCTCTCTTCTGGGTGTGCGACATACGGGACAGCGGGAACATCAAGTATGATGAGAGTCTTATCCGAAAACTCGGCATAGATAGGGAGAAGCTGCCGGAAATGCGCCGCTCCATTGACATAGTCGGGACAATTCTCCCCGGTGCGGCCATGGAGTTAGGTTTGCCGGCCGGCATCCGCGTGATCACCGGCTCTCCGGACCACCAGTCGGCGCTTTTGGGTTCCGGCGCGGTGGGAGATTTCCAGGGGCATCTGTACATTGGCACGTCATCCTGGGTGGAATGTCTGGTGCCTTTTAAGAAGACCGATATTTTTCACAGCATCGCGTCCCTTCCCTCATCGGTTCCTGGAAGGTACCAGTGTATAAACGAGCAGGACGTGGCCGGAGGTGTCCTGGCGTTTCTAAAAGATAATATCCTGTATTACAAAAATATAATACAAAGCGGTAATTCAGGGAGGGATCCCTACCAGGAGATGAATGAAATCGCGCGGCGGGTTCCAGCGGGGAGCAATGGGCTCATCATCGCGCCCTGGCTCCACGGCGAGCGCAGTCCCGTGGACAGTAACACGCTTCGCGCAGGGGTGTTCAACGTATCCATAACCACGAACGTGGAGGACATAATCCGGGCGTGCTACGAGGGCGTTGCCTACAACACCAGGTGGAACATGCAGTACGTGGAAAAATTCACCGGTCGGCGGTTCGACACACTGAACTTCATCGGTGGCGGCGCGAAATCCGACGTCTGGTGCAGGATATTCGCCGACGTGTTGGATAGGACGATACTGCAGGTTGAAGATCCCATGCAGGCGAACGCCCGGGGGGCAGCCTTCATTGCCTTGGTGGGTCTGGGGGAGATTGGCTTCAGCGACATCCCGAAGCTCGTAGGGCATAGTGCCGTGTATGAACCGGACGGGAAAAACAGAGAGTTGTACGACAATTATTTCTCCGAGTTTTTAAACATATACCGCAATAATCAGGCCATGTACGGGCGGCTCAATCGCTTACAAAACATCACTTGACAAGAAAAAACAGGGCACTTATACTTTAAGCATTTAAATAAATTAATTAATGTGGAAACTCAATTAGATATAAACATTCCAGGACAAACCATATGGATTATTCTCAATACACTGACAGTTCAACAGCCGTTAAAGAATACATGCTGGAAGTGTCCGACGGGGTTTCGCTTAATATAATTGATTTCACTCCAAGAAATGTTTCACCGGAGAAACCGGTTATTGTTTTTGTTGCG
>Ga0208103_1000396_pt1 | contig 15361 bp, 18 predicted proteins | sample CryBogmetaGMA75M_FD_184550 | JGI IMG/M metagenome (GOLD analysis project Ga0208103, IMG submission 184550) | Freshwater microbial communities from Crystal Bog, Wisconsin, USA - MA7.5M (SPAdes) | ecosystem: Environmental > Aquatic > Freshwater > Lake | place: Crystal Bog, Wisconsin, USA... | reverse complement strand
GCATTCTGTATATTAACAGGAATAAATTCTACTGGTTCAGTTATGTTATTATATGTAGATACATACATTTTAGAAGCTAAATCAAGGAAGTTTCGAATGATGTTTGAAGATAAATGAACAAGAGAGGTAAAACCTGCATAACTATAGTTGTGACCATGTCCTTCTCCCGTCTTTTCAAGAATTTTAATATATTCTGATGTTGCATATCTGTAAGCGTAATCATATGCTGCTTTATCTTCTTTCCCTGATTCTTTTTGCTGCTTAATAAGGGTGCTTTTTAAGGATGCAATCTCCTTTGCTTGTTTTTCGTCTTCAGGAAAATAATTTTCAGCTGTGATTTTAAGTCCGCCCATAACATCAAGCCTTTTTTCGATAATGGCTTTTACATTTCTATTATACTTTTCTTTATGATCCGATGTATATGCTTCAGTTAGATCAATTTCATAAAAATCATGGGGTGCATCAATTTTCGATCCAGTTGAGGCGAAAAACGTTTTATATTTCAACTGAGTAGAAACTTTATAACAAATATCACTGGTAGAACGGAATGAAACCCATGAATTAAGAATTTGTGTCTGTGTAAGATTAAGTTCATCGGCATCATCAACCATAAAATATAAAGGAGATGAGGGAATGAATGTAAACATCCTTATTTCCTTAACTATTGGAAGAAGAAAATCTGAATATAAGCACAATGGTCCTTCATAGGTTATTACTGTTGGATTTAACGAAATTTTAACAATAAAATTTCTGGTAAATGCACTTTGCATTTCAGCACAAATATTTCTCGCTTCTTCAAAAACTTGATTCGCTGAAGTAAAATCAGATCTTTCATGCAGATATTCACTCCATCCTGCCAGTTTAAACCTTTTCAATAAAACATTTTTATAAAACTCTATTGCTTCATGTTTTGCAGTGTCATACCTCGAAAAATCTTCTTTAGCTAAGGTGTCAAATAAACAGATTGAGAAATAAAGAACCATAAAGTGTTCATTCAGATAAATAGCTCCATAATTTTTTTCTAACTTATCAATATCTGTAATTCTTAAAGATGTATCCTTAACTGGAATATGGATTGCATAGAATGGTAATTCGCTTAAGCCTATTCCCAACTTTTTTATTTGACAGTCCGATTTCATAATCCGGAACATCATGCTTTTTCCTGACCCCCGAGGACCATGGATAAATGTATTGCCATTATTGATAACATGATAAAAATCCTTAAATACATCAACGAAGATGCTTAATGCATCATCTGTTTTTATGCTTTCAGGCGTTTGATACTGAAAGGGATTTTGGGCTTCAGTGCGGCTCATTGTACAGGTTTAAGTTTTTCAGAATAAGCAACTCCGGTCCATTCTTTTAATTCCGGACATATTTCAAAAATTTGATCCATATGAATGTCATTAATTCCGGTCTCAATTAAGAGATAATTTTGCTCAGGGAATTTTTTTCTAATATCATTTAAATTTACATTTATTGATACAACTATTTTATCAATATTAATATATGGTCTAAGAAAACGCATGCAGTATAGCCTTTCATAATGTGTTTTTAAGGTCCTCAGATAAATTTCATCAATTAAATGCTGGTCAATAATTCTTTTTTCCTTTGTTGGACCAAATTTTATTTCTTTTTTAAACGTAATGTGAAGCAGGTCTTCATTTATGGTAAAATGCATTGAAATTACCCTGTCTTTAGCTTTAATTAAAACTGAATGTAGGGAAAGAGCATATTCATGAAAGATAACACTTAGTTCTGGTAGTTGTTGATGATCAAGTAAATATCTTGCTGCTCTGGAAGAATCTTCCGCTAATTCGTCTGCAAATTTTAGAATTGCAGCTAGTAATTGAGATCGAACTTCAAATCCATGAATTGGATTTTTTTCAGGAAGTTTGCTTATTTTATCCTTGTCCTCTCCACCATGAGAGCGTGCGATATCGAATATTGCAAGCCATTCTATTCTGTCCCACGGGGTCAATGGATCAATGAGTTTTTCAACGATTGGTGCAGAATTATCCTCATGACCATTTCGTGAGATAATATTTCCGACATCGTGGACCTGAATAGCCATTAATAAAATATAAACTTCATAAGGGGTTAACCTTTCCTTTGGCAACATCTCAACTATTAATTGAGTTGCTCTTTTAATTACTGTTTTAATATGTTCCGGTCCATGATCTGTCAGAAATCCATTATCCGCAAGCATGGACCCATTATTTACAAATGGATGAACCCAAGCTGTTAATTTATTTGAAAGTTCGTTATACTTTACCGGGTAGTTATAATTGAATGGGAATGCACGAAAATCGTTGTCCACTTGATTATAGGAGACAAACCATTCGTCAAGAAATTGGTTATGTAAATTCATTTTAGCTCTTGGTTAGTATTTCTTGAAAAACTGCTTTGGCTAACAATGGTGGCACCGCATTTCCTACTTGTTGTTGTTGGTCGGTAAGAAAACCTTTAAAAATATATTTATCATGAAAAGATTGAAGTCTGGCTGCTTCTCTTACTGAAAGACCTCTGTTTTGTAAGGGATGAATAAGCATATTTTTCCTAAAATTACCAATAACAACTGATGGCCTGTGCTCATCAAGCCTGTGATAGATACCACTATGGCAGCGACTAACATCTTTATAATTTTTCATAAGTCTGGTCGGTATATCTTGCCAATTCCCTCCTTGTCGAATATACTTATACCTCTCTATAATATATTCAGCATTTTTAGTCACATAATGATTAGTACTTGATTTGAGCTCACCTCGCATCAAATCAGCGTAAGATGAATGAGGCTCTTTGTTATATGAAAGTTTATCGAATTTTGCACCATTCTCCAATTCCGGTAAATCAAGCAATGCCTCCCCAACAGATTCCAGCTTTTTAATACTTTTGGGTTTATTTACTTCAATATTATTTAAAGAACAAACAATGAATAATCTCTTTCTATTCTGGGGAACCCCATAATCGACTGCATTTAAAATCATTGGAGATATTCTGTATCCAAGTTTTTGTAATCTTTTCTTGATTTGTTCAAAAAAATAGCCTTCTATTGATTCTGCAAATCCTCCTACATTTTCAAAAACTATCCAGTCTGGTTTAGTTTCCTTGGCAACCCTAAGAAATTCTTCGAATAGCCAATTGTCTTTGTTATCTTTAGTTCTTGTCTTTTGATTAGATGTCGAAAATCCTTGGCATGGAGGTCCGCCAAATAAAATTTTTGGTTCCATTTTGCCTAAATTTAAGGAGCTGGTTTTGAAATTTCTGATATCAAGATGAAATACACTGACTTCGGGATGATTCGCCGAATAAGTTTCGACACAATAGGAATCAACCTCAACAGCATACTTTAATTTAATGCCAGCAAGTTTAGCACCTTCACTTAGTCCTCCAGACCCAGAAAAAATATCAATGCCTATCATAGAAAATTCAAGGTTCGAAGGTAGTAAAAGTTATTAACAATTGAATATGAAATAGTAAAAAAATGGCCCCGGTTTCCCGGGGCTAAGATTCTACATTTTACCATCATCCGCAAAAGAATAATATCGATCATCCCCGATGATAATGTGATCCAGGACATCAACATCAAGCATCAGGCCGCAATCCCTGAGCTTCTTTGTCAGTTTACTGTCGGCTTCACTTGGATTAATGTTCCCGCTGGGATGGTTATGACCTAAAATTATTGAGCAAGCCTGATTATCCAGACAGATTTTGAACACTTTCTTCGGATCCACTACCGTTCCGGACATTCCGCCTTCGGAGATGCGGATCTTCCTGAGGACCCGGTTTGAACGGTTCAGAAGAAGAATCCAGAACTCTTCATACGGCAAGTCTCCCATCAGGGATTTGAAGATTTCGAAGGCCTCCCGGCTGTGGATGATCTTATCCTTGAGGATCACTTCTGATTCATTCCTGCGACGGGCCAGAGCGAACATAGCCGATATCTTAACGGCCCTTTTCAGCCCGATGCCTTTAATCTTTTGAAGGTCTGAGACTCCGTACTTCCAGAATTCGCAAAGGGAGTTCCCGCATTTGGACAGCATTTTCTTGGCAATGTCCAGGGAGTTTTCACCGGAGACGCCGGAGCCGATGATAATACTGAGCAGTTCTGCATCGGAACAGTTTGCAGTTCCTTTCAGAAGGAGTTTCTGACTTGGAATGTCATCTTCAGCCCAGAGGCGCATAGGGATTGTGTTTTCGTACCTGTCGCCGTTTTCTTGGGCGAGTTGTGGATTCATCGTTTGTTTCTTCATAGCTGGTTAGTTTTAAGCAGCACTGGTGGCCGCGGTGAGTAAAAGAAATTTGCCGGTGGGAGCATGCCCTGAGAAACTTTTAAGCAAAGGTTCAGGTCAGATTGTCGGTGAGAATCTGAATGAACCCGAAGGGCGACAAGATCTGGAAGGAGGTCGCCTTTAGTGAGAAACAGTTTCTCAGGGCATAACTTTGTGAATTTCGGATTACTCTTAGGGCAGGCTTTTGCAACTTTTACTTAAAAGTCGCCCCTAAACTTCCTTTTAAGCGTCAGCGAGCATAAAAAAAGCAGGCAGTCATTTCTGACTGCCTGCAGTAAGCAATATGTTGTTTTAACAAGAGAACTGGCCTTGGAATTCATTGAATTCCCAGGTGAACTTTTCAGGTTCAGAGGCAATAAGTTCTTCAGAGTAACCTGGGTAGTAAATCTGGTCCAGTTCCTGGACAAAGATTTCGACGAGTGACTGTTGATCAGTGTGGTTGGCTAGAGCTTTCATAGTAAGGTGAGTTAAGGTTAGTAATGAAATTTTTAAACGCCAAAGGCTTAAACCGCGAATAATAAATAATGTCAAGGGGGGTAGGTCACGATTGGAACAATCTGAAAACACTCGAAGAGCGACAGATCCAAAAGGAGGTCGCCCTTTACAGTTTTAAGCTACTATCTCTTAAAGCGAATTATTCGTAAGGTAACTTGTTGGGAAAATTTCGAGCAAAACCGTGGGTTGGCCCAAGGGGTTTCTTTTTTGGTACTTTTTGATTTAACCAGGCTATATAAAGAAAAAAGTACTGCAATTGCAATAGACCGAACCATGGAGGGTGATTTCTTTTTGCTTCTTTTTATTTACACCAGCATCAAAAGAAAAAGAAGCCGGTACGGTTTGAAAACCAATGAAATACCCTGATTTCAACTGCATTTGCAGACCATTCTCAAAAAAATACCCTTAATTCCATCTCTTGCAGGGTTTTGGCAGTTTTAATTTGCCAAAATCCTGCAAGATTCGTCGAAAGACCACGCCCCGCCCTATGTTTTTTTTCGTTTCTTTCTCATCTCTGCAATGCGATATATGAAACGCCTGTATATAGTTAGATAGATACGTATTTATTGAGTTTTGGCTGCGCTTGGGTCAACGATCAACCATGAAGCCATAAGACAGTATCATTTAATCAATGAATAAGCCTAAAGCCTTAAAATAAGATTTTACGAAAAGTGCAAACAGGCAGGCGGTTTGCTCCCCTATCCTATCGACGCAGGAAAATGAGTTCGTTAGAGGGTTGTTGATCTCCAACAGATTGATAGAACATCCAATAATACAGATTATCCACGGCATCACTCAGGTCCGTGGCTTTCCACCTGGGCTGATCAATGCGGCGTTCTGATCTCTTGTCTTTCTTGAATTCATCCACCAGGATAGGTGCATTGTCCATTGAGAAGAAGGACTCCATAGCATTGTTCAGATTGACTTTGAACCGTGGCACAGAAGGGAAGTCTCCGCAGAGGAACTTATGCCAGAAGTTAAACTTATCCATATGCGAAGCCTCAAAGAGCTCGGCTCTCAGGTAAACTTCCCAACCGGCTTTGGTAAGCCAATCCACAACATCATCGAAGTAACTCTTGCGACTTGCAGCATCGTTCTTGCGCTGCCCGTCGCTCCCCCCATACAGGTAGATCACCCGGGTCGGGTGATGTTGATAGTACCTGGTAAACATTTCAACAACGACCTTGAGGGTTTCATTTTCGACATAGAAGTTCTTGATAATGGGAAACTCATTGCTATCCCGGTGCCATTGTCCTACGATCAGGCAGTTCTGGGTGGTACCGAAATCGAATGACAGGTACAATGGATCCAGGCTATGACAATCGGCATCGCCACGGGAATCCTCAACCGCATTTTTAGAAGGGTCCTGGTTAATCCGGTCATAAAAGGAATAGTCATAGGAATTCGTGTAGCCATGCTGCTTTTCAAAAAGCAAGGGATAGAACCGGTTGAGGTTGGTTTTCCTTCGTTTGTTGAGCACTTCCAAATCATAGATCACCTGGGGCAATACCCGTTTAAGGTCTCTGAAATAGCGTTCTCCAAGGATTTTGATATTCTCCTGGGCAGAAGCTTCCAGGTACAGGAATTCATTCGGGAATTCACTCATGAGGGATTCGTAATCGAATACCCAGTCACCGTCTGAAGTCAGGGGCATGGAACCCAGGAACAGGGTACCATGATGAAAGCGCAAGTGACCGTACCTGTCCCGGTTTCCTCGGTTTGCTGGAAGCACATCGCTGTCGATGGCTGATTTCTTCAGTTTGGTAGCCTCATCGAAGATCATTCCGTCATAGGAACCACTTCGGGCCATTTCCGGCCGGTCGAAGGAATTGAATTCAAGAACGAAGCCGTTCCAGAAATGAATGCAGTTGGTATAGTCAAGGGGAGGCTGGTGTGGTTCATCCCACAGGAATTTCTTAGGCGCTTTGTGGCCTATGAAATAATGGATCCCCCTATACAGGCCACGGCGTTCCCAATGATCAATGATCGGGGGCAATGATTTGGTGCGGATATGGAAATAAGTAAGCCCGTTTAGGGATACTTTGCCACGGGGCATTGCAGAAATATACTTGATGACTTCATCTGCAATGATGGTTGTTTTGCCCACACCACGGCCACCGATGAACATTTTATGAGGCCGGGAGCTGAGCTTAATGACCAGCTGAGGGAAATTATAATAGGGAGCCGGTTTAATCTGCAGTTCTTCCATCGGGCAGGGATTCGGCTGCGGCAACATCAGCCATGAGCATATCCAGGTAGTTCTTTACCGGCGACTGATCAATGACAAGCTGGATCCGTTCGACCACGGCAAGGATTTCTTTCTGAGCCTTGTCGTCAATGAGTTTGAAGTACGGACTGTTGACAAAGTTGATGGAAAGGGAAAGCATCTGCACCGGGGGCTGGATCTTTGAAGGATCCGGCAGGTCCTGATCTTCTTTATCCAGGTTGTTGGTCTTGGTAATACAAGTCAGAGCTTTTTCCATTCCCTTGAAATCCTTTTTAACCACGGCCATCTTGAATACTTCAATGGCCCATTGAGTGACCATGTACCGAAGGCCTTCCTTGGTTGACTTTCGTACATCACCAAAGAGATTTATGGCATTGTAAATATCCCGGTATGCCTGGGATTCAGAGATATTAAAGGTCTTGGTCAGCATGGAGGCGACCTCTTTGTCGCTCCCCTTATGTTCTAAACCAAAGGTGAAGGCTGCATGCCAGCGCCTCTTTACTTCTTCGTCATGAGCTGAAAGCTCATAACCACTGAGATAATGCATACGGATACGGTCCATGGCCGTATCATTTTCAAGTTTCCAGACGTTCATTTATCTTCCATTTTTGCGTTTTCAATAAGTTTTACTGCAAATGCCTGAGCCGGCGAGGAACCATTGGCAGCCAGGTCAAAGATTGCTTTTCGAAGCTGTGCTTCACGCAATAACCGGCCTTTCTTAAATGCTCTGAGATAATCACCGTCCTCAAGCAGTTCCGTTAACAGTTGCCTATCCACATCCAGGATATCGGCGATTTCTTCACGGCTAAACATCAGGCCGCTATATTCCTCAATCTGAGCGAGGCGTTCTGCAAGTTCATCCATTAAAACACGGTTGTTTCGTTTAATTCTTTAAGGATCCAATCCCGGTGAAATTCAGCAACCGGTCTTTCGGTGCAGATTGTGCCTGCCTCAATGCGAGGGTTGCGGGTATAGTTTGCCGATCCGTTTACTGCAATTCCCCAAGCGTCATTAATGATTGAGGTTACTTTGGCATGGCACTTGGCCGGTTTGATATTGGTTGTTATCTGCTGCAGGAATTGCAGCTCGGCAGGTTTGCGAACTCCGTTGCGATAATCAAAGATTCCATGGAGTTCAAGGATATGACCTTGCTGGATAAAGGAGTGCAATTGCCGGATTGCATATTCAGAGATTGCCCAGGTAGTGAAATAAACTTTGGCCGGACCAGTGATCTGAAGCAGATAAAACAACAGGTCATGAGTCGACCAGTCGCCCAGGGAAGCGTAATGAATAGTCAGGTCGGGGCTTATCGTACCGATTTTCTGCTGAAGCTTTTCATTGGCTTTACCAATAAAGCATCTGGATGCACCGCTTGTTTTAACTGATCCGATGGGTTCAGGTTTAGGGGCGCTCCTGGTAAGATCCGATAATTTAAATAAACTCACTTCTCAATCTTCTTTTCAATGTCATTCAGTTCCAGCTGGTACTTGGCAAGCAGATTGCGATGTTTGATCAGGACAGATTTTGTCCTGGCATCCTTGATCAGTTTGTTTTCCCGGCTGATATAGGTCTTCAGGGTAGAGCGGCGTTTGAATACATCGAAGGGTTTGGAACCGGAGTAATCTCTTACCGGAAATATCCTGGCAGGCGGCAACACACCATGTTTATTATAGTGATCAAGGCGGTTATACATATCATCCAGGATATCGCCGATATCAAGGATTCTAAGGGCATTAATTCTGCAGGTCTGTTTATCAACAAGTTCTAGGGTGGCATGAAGACTATCCCATTCCTTTAGGAGCATTGTTTTCTCCTGGATAAGCTGATCAATCTCAGCAGTGTTCTCTCTTCGATGAACATCTGTAGCCACTCCCCTACCAGGAATTGCCGGCTGATCCACTACCGGATGCTTCTTATCAGAACTGTCAGTAAAGTTTCTATTTAATATAATATTCGGCGTTTTTCCCATTTCGGGGATGCCGGCACTATGTGACAGTTCGTAGATAAGAGTATTTAAGTTCTTCAGGGAAGGGCCACTACCGTTTAATACTCGCAGCAGGGATTTGCTGCGGCCATATTTCTGATATAGAGCAAGACCTTCATGAAAATCATGATCTGAGGCAATCCAGGAATTTATCTCTTCAATCATCGATGCGAAAATAACCTCACTGCAATTGCAGTGAAAGGACAAAAGAAAACCCCGACAGAAGCCGGGGTTCTCCAACCAACCATTAACTAACCTACTAATTATGGAAACTTACCAGCTTTCGCTTGCGGGGTCAAATGCAATTGCACCTTCATAAAGGGCCATCGGCATACTTTGTTTGCATTTGAATGTGAACTTGGAACCTTTTTCTTTATCAACTTCTTCTCCCCAGGTCGTATCGATATCCTCGATATGGGCCAGGTTGCATCTTTCACCGATCAGGTAACGCTGTGCCAGGGCACAGTTCTGAACGATGATAAGGCCTTTGAAACTGATGCCGAACTGGGATTTCCAGTTTTGCACTGCTTTTTCAATTCCGGGATAGAACCCTTCCAGGGTAATTTCATAGCCTCCGCAATCCTGGTTGGATCCTTTGAGCTTTTTCTCAGAAGGTTTGATGGTCCCCTGGGTCATATAAAAGCGGTGCATAAACTTGCCTGTTTTCATGGCGATATCAGCGGTGATCGTAGAAAGATCAACACCGGTTCCACGCTCCGGGAACAGGGTCCAATCCACATCGGATTCATGGATAAGGATGATTTCGCTTTTGATACCTCCCCCACTGCCGACGGTTTCGCCTACAGGCTTTGCCAGGTCGAAGAGCACCGAGAAGTTCAGAACTCCCTGCTGTCTTGGAATTAGCAGGCTGAAGGCTGTCAGGCCTAAAGCAATGGGAAGCGGCGAAGCTTCCAGAGCATAGGCAAAGACGGATGCTGTGAGCAGGATCATCACAAGGGTAAACAATGTTCGAACTATTTTCATTTTAATGTTCTCCTATATTTTATTGATTACTCTTCAGAATTATGCACCGGGAACGTAAGCGAACACAGCTTCCTGGATCCCGAACCCAACGGATTCATACCAATCGGCAAAAACCTTGATCTGACGGTCAACGCTTTCAATGGTGATATTGGAAGCGCCTTCATTGCGGTTCATCAGGCGAATGAAGTTATCCTTCGGAGTGGTGAAGATGACATCTTTGCCATTCATTGAAGGAAGTGGGGTCAAGGTCATGTTGCTGCCTTCGATCAGATCTTTCAGACCGGTGTAATTGGTATCCTGACCATGGAGATCCCTGCGCTTTTTGTGGTAAGCGGAATACCATTTCCTTGAAAGATACACTTCCATCGGGATATCCTGATAGAGATCGGCTACTGAAGCGGCAAACAATTCGATCTCATCAAAGATATTGTCTGCGGTAAGAGCTGTCAGAGGGATGAAGTTCACGTTTGAATTGCCTGCAGTCTTGAGTTTCTCCAGGATCGTGATGAACCCATCCATGGATTTGCCGGTAGCCTGGGCGGTACCTTCAACCGGAGCTTCATAAACACCCTTGCCAATCAGTTTCAATTCCCTGTTGTCATTGATCTTGGGAAGGATGAGTTTTTCGATGATGAAACGGCTGATAGGCCACTGTTTGCGGTCCACATTCTCGGCGGCCATGAAGCCTAACCAGGAGTCCACGATATCATCGGGGTACATTTCCCAATCGAACTTATGCCGCCTTTGCGGTATAGCGATCGGGGTGAAAGTTGCCGTTCCTTTGGGGGTCCATTTCTTCTGAAAGCCCTGGACCATATCATCGATAACGGCTTTGGAAGCGCGGTATTCAAGATCGGCTGAGGCAATGGTGGTCATATGCTTTTGGCTGACCGTTGCCTGGGTGAGAAGCAGAAGGATATCCTTCTGGTTCGTTCCGATATAGGTTCCGAAAGCTTCCTTCAACTGAGCTAATGAAATTTCTGGCATTGTGAAAAAAGATTTGCGTTAATACTTTATTTACCTAAAAACTTTTCTGCGAGTTTGTCGTGTCCATACACAGCCGGGGCCGGATTGTCGCCGGTGATCATGTCTTTATCTTTGGATGCGGTGGTTTCTCCACCGGCATCTTCGGCCTTAAGGTCTTCAAATGCCTTGCGGGTGGCATCATGAGAGAGCTTTTCGGCGGCGAGTGAGTCAAGGGCCTGCTGTTTTGCGGAAGCTTCTTTCTGAACGTTGGCTTCCAACTGCTCATTCCTTGATTTGAGGTTACTCATTTCCTGGTCGAGCTGACCGATCCGTTCAGCGGTCATTTCTTCTGCATCGGCCTGATCGGTTGAAAAACCGAAGAACCCCATGAGGGTATTCCATTTCGAACTGAATTTCATGTTGTCATTATGTTTAGATTGAACTTGACTGTATTGCATACTGAGGTTAGCGGTATAAGCCAGGGCAGATTGAAATGAACCGATTTCATCAAGAAGTCCGGCTGCAATGGCATCCTGGGCAAAGAACATTTTGCCGCTTAACGCATCTTCGCTGACTGCAGGCCGGCACTGCTTGATGTGGGCTATGAATTTTTCATTGATCTTATCGAGTACTTCTGTTCTGTAGCCTTCATAGTTTCCGGAAAGCACGTCCTTGAATTCCTTATTCTTATCTGTAGATAATGTGGCCGTGAACTCATGGAATTTTACGCCGAGCTTTTCATAATAAGGTTTGAGATCAGCGAAGGCGAGCATCACGCCGATGGAACCGATACGGTCCAGGTCGGATGATGCAAATATCTTATCCGATCCGGCGGCAATCCACAGAGCTGCACTTGCACAAAGGCCTTCGACATAAGCAACAACCGGCTTGGGTGATGTTCTGATTTTCTCAGCCAGAAGGTCGGTTGCCGATACCTGGCCACCAGGTGAATCAATAAGCAGCAGTATCCCGGAAATATTAGGGTTCTTGTTAACGGCATCGATTTCATCCATGATGGACATCGTGCCGCGGGGCCCGCACTCCTGGTCATACTTCATGATCTCGCTGCGGATGGGGATAACGGCCATGCTGCCTGCAGGAATGGATTCATCCCTTAATCCGAACGACTGATCGGGTCCACCGCCAGCCAAAACATATGATCTTGCTTTCGCCCTTTCGATTGAAAGATCCCCCTGATTGATGGAGCCACCATTAAACAAAGTATGGACCAGGGAAGCGTAATAAGCTGACCGTTCATTGTCGATCAACCAAACAGAGGAAAGAATTTCATTTAAAAGGCGGTTCATTGTAACCGATTAAGGTTGCAATGATACTTCCGCAAACAAGGGTAATAAAGGACTTACAAAGTACTTTCACCACCAGGATCAGGAGGCGGGGTCACGATTATGGAATTGGCTGAACCACCATAATACAATGCCGGTTGCGGAAATTCTCCCTGGAAGGTGACCTGAAAACCGTTATATCCTTCAGGTTCCTTTGGTATGAGAAGCTTTGATGTTTTTTTCATCGGACAATCCGCAGTGCCGAAGATCCTCATTGTGCCATTTTTATCCTTGGTTAGCACAATGATGCCCCTTTGATTCATTTTGCGAAGAAGAAGTTCAACTGCAGGCCGGTCTTTAGGAACCAGCATCGAAATCTTATAGACATACTTGGTACCGGATGCCGTTTCCTGTTCCTCTCCTTCAATCTGAATGGTTTCCGCAGTGGCATACAAGGTATTCCATGATCTTCCCAAGCCAAGGGCGACGGTTGCAGTCCAGGTATTCTTCGAATACACCAATGACAGAAGATCTTCCTTAAATATCCAATAGATGGGATTTACTCCCCCAAAATTTATTCCTTCATGCACTAAAATATTTTCCATGGTTTCACTTTCATTTTACAATTTCCAAAAAACGACATATAACGGCATATAGTGGCATATGACGACACTCAAGGGACAACAGAACCATTCAACTGACAAAACTTTTCTTCTTTTTTCTAAGCTTCAACAAGCGGCGATTCCTACGATATCGACCATAATCTTTCTTCATCATGTCCCAGGATTCTCCAGGCAGGCTGTACCGTTCAATGAATATTTCAATGGATTCTTTGCGTGTGAAACCAAGGATTATGCTTTGATTTACCTGTTCATGGAAGACACATTTATAAAATGACCTGATTCGTTCAACAAAAGAAGTCTGTGCCCTTCTGGATAAATACCAATACGAATAAGCATTCTTGTTTTCCATGAAGGGAAGCTGGATTTTCAGATTGCTTTCTCCATAATCTTCCTCTTCCCAATTTTTAGGGGGCTGAGTAACCAGGAACGTCAATTGAAAATTGAAATCGTGATTTCTTGGAAATTCAATCGGAGATGAAGTTTCGAAATACGATTCAAGAAACCTTATCAGATAAGGTTCACACTGGCAATTTACTATCATCGGTGAAGGCATAGAGCAAATGTAAATGCGTGACTGCTGAATATAAAGGTCAAGGATTGATCGATTTATAGCCTTTGACAATAAGGCCGATAATTTCACCAAGCTGGTGAGGCAGTAACAAAGGGAAGAGGATAAGACCCAGAAACACCATAAATACCAGGAGATTCAGTACGATTTCCTGTATCTTTTCAATCTTGAGCAGGATCTTCATGGTCCATCTGGATTAATGGAAACTTGATACTGGTCTGGTCATTGGAGAATTCAATGGTGACTTTGAAGCCAATGGCACGGCTGAGAAGAAACAGCGCCGAAATGTCAATGTCATCGGAATTGAGAATCTTCCGAAGGGTCATTTCAGAAATGCCGGCAGCTGTGGCCACTTTCCGTTTAGAATACTGGTTCTGTTCAATGGTATTCTTAATGAGCTGATTGATCGTGATTGAAGACATTATTAAGATGTTTTAATGAATACTCTGTTTGCTTGAATAAAAGGCAGAAGGAATGTAGAGGTCAACCGCTCGGAAACAATGCAGACCTGATATTTTTCTTTGTCTGCATACCGGATCAGGAATTCCAGGCCAATCCGTTTTACCCCTTTTATATGAAAATCTTCCAGGGTTGCCAGGATAAAATCATCGGGAACCGAATCATAATATTCCCATCCATACCCATCTATTTTCTTTAATTCACCCATTTGAAAAAAAATAAAAAAAACGTTTGCCCAACACGAAAAACCGCTTCCTACAGTCCTACAGTCCTACAGCTACCTACAACTTCCTACAGCTTCCTACACTCTATATTATTGATTTTTAATATTATAATCTATTTTGTAGGACGTAGGATCAAAAACATTGAAATTTTCGGAAACTCATTTCTAAAAAATTTAAAAAGGCAGGTCTTCCTCTCCGTTAATGCGTTGCAACCGCTGCAGGTTGACCTTTAGTGTCTCATAATCAAATGCAAAGCAACTGCTGATTGAATCTTCGAACCGGTAACTGCTCATCGATCCGATATAACTGGGGTGATGCTTGATATAATGCATCAGGCTGACCAGGTCCACCCCGTTTTTGCCAAACTGCTTGCGGTGACCTTCCATATACAGAGGATGGATCCTTGAGAAACGAATAAACAGAACCACTTTTGGTTCAGGATAATTCAGTGTCTCCGTTTGAGAGTTCTTATTTGTCACCTTGATGGTGGCAATTGATTTAACTTCAAAATCCTTACCGGCCTCGATCAACTTGTTATCCAATAGGTATTCGGTCATCATCCAGAAATTGGATAAGGATTCACTGGAAGAAATCTGTACGGAAAGTTCCGTGATCATGATCTTTGCCTGGCCGTAGATCTCATCAAATGTGAAGTTAAGGTCAAGGGGCAGCATGGACTTAAGTACAATTTTAACCGGGGCCAGTATGATGCAGAAATTTCTCACCAGTCTCTCCTCGAATTGTTTGCCTTCCCGGGTAAGTTCATCTTTGATCTTATCCATCAGGTCCGAAAAGACCATGCTGAACCCCTGATCAATTTCCTTGCGGTATTTAAGGATTTCTCCGATCAGGCTACTCAGGCCTTGCTGCTCATAGCCTTTCAATTCATCATAGCGGGCAAGCTGCTGAGCAGAATAGATCTTCCGTATGAACGAAAGTAGGATGGACCTGGTAAACAGGGCATTGTCATCAACGGTAGGCAGGTATTGACCGCTGATCACGGAAGAACCGTTGACTTTGGTTACTTCCGTGCGATTATCCCTGGTCATTTTTCCTTTTTCATGGCCCATGCCGTCAAAAGCGCTTTTCAGCGTTTGAATTCGTTTGGGATCAATATCATTGGAGTATTCATCCCACCAGCAAAGGGCGTTCTTTATCCTGGATAACTTTCTGTGGAAGCCGACCTGGGTTCCTGAGCTTAAATTGAATGCGGGCATATTGTTAAAGAATAGGTTTGACAAGGACCAGGCAAGCTG
>Ga0208103_1000395_pt1 | contig 15375 bp, 13 predicted proteins | sample CryBogmetaGMA75M_FD_184550 | JGI IMG/M metagenome (GOLD analysis project Ga0208103, IMG submission 184550) | Freshwater microbial communities from Crystal Bog, Wisconsin, USA - MA7.5M (SPAdes) | ecosystem: Environmental > Aquatic > Freshwater > Lake | place: Crystal Bog, Wisconsin, USA... | reverse complement strand
AGGTGAGCGACGCTCCAGCATAATGGCGCCGCGCCATTTTCGCTGACCCGTCCAAAAGTCGGCTTCAATCCGAAAACTCCACAGAATGAAGCAGGGATGCGTATCGAGCCGCCACCGTCCGCGCCGATGGCAACGGGTACGAGTCCAGCCGCTACGGCTGTGGCTGATCCGCTGGAACTTCCGCCAGTGAAGTGATCGGGGTTGTAAGGATTACGAGTTGTGCCGTGCGTGGGATTTAGCCCTGTTACGTTGATGCCGATTTCGTGCATGTTGGTTTTGCCAATGAGCAAAGCGCCCGCCGCACGCATACGGGCAACACTTGTCGCATCTTCTTTCGCCGGAACTTTGCCAAGAAATGCTGTCCCGACTGTTGTAGGGTAGGGAACCATATCCACTTCATCTTTCACTGCCACAGGCACGCCGTCAAAGATACTGAGCGGCTTGCCTGCTTTGATTCTTTGTGTGGCTTCGCGCGCCTGCTTCATCACATTCTCCCGGTTGACAGCGATCACCGCGCGCAAAGGTGGCATGGAGGAATTGCTATTTTCAATTGCGTCTAAAACTTTTTTCGCCACTTCTTCGGGTGTGGTCTTTCCATCCCGATAGGCTTTGGCGTAATCAAATACGGTTGAAAAGTGGAACCCACGCGAACTTGCTGCGGATGATTTCGGCCATTCTTGTTCCGGCAATGCTGAATCTTTTTCGGCATGAAAACCGGTAAAATGAAGCGGCTGCGGAGTAGGAGCTTCGTCAATAATCTGCTTGCGCAACCAACTAATTCCCCCGCTTTCAAGCAGGCTTGGAATCAACAATCCGCCAAGCGGGCCCTCAACAAGCGAAACAAACAATCGCAACAGTCCGCCCGAAACGTAAGGCAGTTTGACGGATTTCAAATCATACATATTTTTATTTTCCATTTTTCTCCCCTCCTCAAAACTTTTGCTCCATGAGCTTTACCTTGCTTCATCTCGACTCGTGCCTGTTTTCCCGGCGCGGCCACACTATCTCATATTACCTTTTACATTCTCTCGAATGATTCTTTAAATCAGTCAATGCGCCTATCCTTTTTCGTGATCTCTGAAAAAGCAGTTTCTTTTATTTCTGTTGTAAGTCAAGTATTATTTTAAGGGCGATTCGATAGGACAGCCCAAATCCACCGCCTAATTTTGTATTAGCCGGTTTTCCAAGTTTTCAGCGTCGTCAAGTCAAGGATTAAATGCGTACTTTCCATAATATCCGTTCTAATATCGACCCTAATATCATTATATCCGTTTGGCTATTGCACCATTTTTTTGAGCAGGGCTTTAACAATTTGCACCTTGAATCTGTTTTTGGAAAGGGGCATGAATGTTTGCATGGCAACATCTCCTGCTTTCATGGCAGTCTCATCGCTTACAGGTTTGCCCTCAAGATACACTTCAACGCTCTTGGCTCTAAGTGGAATGGGAGCCACAGCGCCAAGCACGATACGGGCATCTTTAATGGTCTGCTTCTCCACGTTGAAGCAGTAGGCAAGGCTCACAATGGGGAAGTCAATGGCGTTACGTATTCTAAATTTATGATACCCCTGCCTGCTGTTTTTAGAGGGTGCCGGAATCTCTATCTCCGAGACAAGCTCATTGTCATCAAGAACTGTGCATTTCATTATCTGCACTGCAAAGAACTCGTCTGCATTAAGTACTCTTTTTGTGGTTATTATTTTTGCCCCAAGCGCCAGAAGAGCCGGAGCCATGTCCGATGCGTTAACAGCAATACAACCGCAGTTCACACACCGTAAGGCTTCGGACTTGATATCGCCTAGATCTGTTATGTTCTGGATCCTTGAACATTTGTTGTGACTATCACAATGTACTTCAAGGGGTTGCCCCATTTGCATATGAGTCTTGTGCGTTATGTTGGCGATGGTCTGAGCGGATTTGCGTCCGGCAGCGATAGCGTGTATCACTGATGCCGGGCCACTGGTAATATCACCGCCTGCATATACCCTGCCGAGGTTGGTTGCTGTGTTTGCTTCATCAATGAGAATCAGACCGCGTTCGATCTCTACCTGATCGCCTATGTAGGCCAGATCGGTTGACTGGCCAATGGCCAGAATAATCTGGTCGGCATCAATTGTTTCTTTTACCGAAGGGTCAAAGCTTGGGTTAAACTGCCCCTTTTCATCAAACGCAGATGTGCATCTGACAACTTCCATCCCGGTCAGGCGATCATTTCGTTCAATGATCCGGTTCGGTCCAAATGATGGCTTAAGAGTTATCCCTTCGTGGAGTGCCTCGGCAATCTCCTCTTCAAAGGCGGGCATGGTGTCGCGTGATTCCAGACATACCATTGTCACCTCAGAGGCGCCAAGTTTTCGGGCACTGATCGCAACATCAACAGCAACATTACCACCGCCGATGACCAGAACTTTTTTGCCAAGAGCAGGTTTCCGGCCAAGCCCGATTTCGACCAGAAAATCTATGCCGGAGGTAAGAAGTTCCGATTTTTCGATATTAAGGAATCTTTTGCCCCATGCTCCTGAAGAAAGAAAAACGCTGTTGAATTTTTTTCTCAGATCTTTCAGAGTGTGGCCCTTCTTGCCAATCGTAACATTGAGTTTGAATTTGATTCCCATGGCCTCAAATGCCTTGACCTGTCTTCTAACCACCTCTTTGGGGAGACGATAGGCAGGAATGCCAAAGGTAAGCATACCACCCGCTTCCGGCATTTTGTCATAAACTGTTACCTGATATCCGGCTTTTCTCAGATAATACGCGGCAGACAAACCGGCAGGCCCGGCACCGACAATAGCCACGCTCTTTTTGAGCTGTTTTTTTGGCGCGGTCAGGAACTCTTCGGCATTGTCCAGTATGTAGTCACCAACGACACGTTCGACGTTTCGAATAGAGACTGCCTCATCAAATTCGGAGCGGTTGCATTTTGATTCGCATAAATGGGGGCAGACCCGCCCTGTAATTGCTGGAATCGGGTTGCTTGCCAGGATGATCAAAGCAGCAGAGTGAAGATCTCCGGTACGAACATGCTCCATATAGGCCGGAATCTCAATATTTCCGGGGCAGGTTTCGGCGCAGGCAGGTTGTGCCACTCTCACACTGCCAAAGATAGAATGGTATCTGTTCTCTCCAAGAAGAGCGCCACACTTTGTGCCCCCTTTTCTCAAGCAATGAAACAGATCCTCAGGGGTCCTGTAATACCAGCATCTCGGCTCCTGGCAGATGTTGCCCCCAAGAGTTGCCATGTTTCTGATCTGTGGCGAAGCAACCACTCGGGCTGCCTCCGCCAGCAGCGGATATTGCTCCTTTATCGTCTCGTTTTTGCAGATTTCTGTGAGGGTGGTGAGTGCGCCGATCCGCAGCCCTTTCTTGGTTGCTTTCACATAGCTTAAGCCCGGAATTGTCTTGAGATCAACCACGATCTGGGGCGCCTCGGAATGAATTTTATCCTTGAGCACACCGAGCAGATCTGTTCCACCCGCGATAACCGTCGCTTTTCCTTTTGCCTTGGACAAAATTGCCGTGGCCTCTTTGAAAGAGGATGCTGATATGTGTTTGAAGTTTCGAAGAGTCATCTTTTTCTCCTTAAACCTTTCCCAGAGCCCGGAGCACTTTTTCGGGCTTGATCGGAATATCATTAATTCGAACACCAATGGCATTGTAGATTGCGTTCATGATAGCTCGCGGTGTGCAGGTCAAAGTACCTTCACCAATTCCGCATGCTCCGTATTCTCCCGCGCCTTTCCATATCTCAAGAAGGATGGGATCAACGTCAGGCATGTCGGCCATGGTAGGAATCTTATAGTCAATCCAGTTAAAATTGAGGGGTACACCGGTTGCCTCATCATAAATTATTTCTTCGGTCAGGGCTTCTCCCATACCCGTCACCTGACCACCAACCTGCTGAGCTTCGGCACCAGATGCAAACATAACGGTTCCACAGTCGTTAATCACCACCAGATGGAGCACATCAACTTTTCCTGTGTCTGTATCCACCTCCACTTCGGCAAAGTTGGCAAAGTAAGGAACTCCGGTCTTTTCCGCGTTAGGAACTCTGCTTGTGGTGACCACAATGGGCACAAGGTCTCCTTGAAACAACAGCTCTTTTACGCTTAGCCCCTGATCCGGATTATTCCGGACAAAAATGCGGCCATCTATAATATCAAGCTCGCCTGATTTGGCATTCAGCAGAGGTTCTGCTCTTTTCAAAATCTCTTTTCTTACCTCTTTTGCGGCAACGGCAAGCACTTCAGATTGCAGATAGGAAACGGAACTGTCGGTCTGCACACAATCTTTCATGCTGGTTTCTGTGTTGACCACATGGTTCCAGTGGATCCTCTCGGGAGTAACGCCCAAGAAACTCAAAGCTTCGGCACAACCAAGAACGTTGCAGGTATTGGAGCCGGTGCCTGTTTCAACTGTCGGAGCATCAAGAATCACCGTGCCGTCAGGGTTCAAAGTTATGGAAACAGGAATATGCCCACGACGCGTCTCCTGCCATTCCGCATGCCATGCCGGATGTATTGAAAAACCAACGCCGCGTTTCTTAACCTTGCCGTAAACTTGCCCCTGACCGGGCTTGTGGCGCTTTTCTCTCCACCCGATCTTTTCTGATCCCTGCTTAAGTACCTCCACCAGACTCTTATCCGGCAGAGTTTCCCACTCGTGCCCGAAATTTTTGATACATAAATCAAGAGGATCCATATCAAGCTTTCAGCAAGCAGGTCAATAACGTGTCCGAAAATAAGATTAAATTGAGAGTTGCCTACTCCCCGCATCATACATGCCGGAAGTTTGTTTGTATAAACGCCATAGGATTCGAGTTTGACATTCGGTATATGGGCAAAGGAGGCTTCGGCGATCTCCATCGGAGCGAATTTCAAAGCAAAAATAGAGTGGTCCGCGTATGCTCCCGTATTGCCGATGGACTTAAAATATAAGGAGGTGATGGTTCCATCTTTTTTGGCGCCCACCTTTCCATAATAGATGGCCGGCTGACGGGAATCGTGAAAACTTTCACGGCGGGTATGTCGAAATTTTACAGGACGGCCAGTTTTTTTTGAGAGCACGGCAGTGAAGAGAAAAAAGGGCTGCTCGCCTGTATCGCCCCTGCCAAACTGCCCGCCAACGTAGGAACTGATGACATTCACCTTATGCAGCGGCAGATCAAGCATCTGGCTTATGTGCATGCGTGATTGATCTGCTTCGTATGAATTGGAATAGAGGGTTAGTTTTTCGTCAGTCCAGTTAACAAGACAACACCAGTTATCCAGGGACGCCTGTGTCGCATTGTGATGGGTCGAGGTGCCATCAACAACAACTTCTGCTTCGGCAAACCCGGCATCTACATCGCCTTTGTTCAGAAAGACGTCATCCCCGCCCACTTTCTCTTTAGGCAGAACATTGTTCTGGGTAATTTCCGGATGGACCAGCGGGGCGCCGGGTTTCATGGCTTCGATTGGATCAAGGACAAACGGTAACACTTCCCATTCTACATCAATCAATCGAATAGCTTCCTCGGCAATCTCTTCGCTTTCCGCTGCTACAACAGCGCCAACTTCGTCCGTAACCCAGCAGGCGTAATCTCCCAGTACCCGCCGATCACGAAACTGCCGCCACATCATCCGGTCATAGGTAACAGTATCCACACCATCTGTCCAGCCGGCATTGGTTGCTCGAAGTGAGGCAAACTCCGGATCCTTGTAGGTCATCACTGCTACCACACCGGGAAGCTGTTGGGCTTTGCTCACATCAATTTTTCTGATGCGCGCATGGGCATGGGGGCTGCGCATCACCTTGGCATAGAGCATACCGGGGAATCGGCTCAGCAGCGTTATATCGTCCACATATTCGACCTTTCCACTAGCCTTTTCCCAGGCATCAATTCTTGGCCGGTATCCTCCGACAAATTTGCGATCTGAGCGCGGCTTGTAAGGCTGTTTCATCTCTATTCTCCTTTTTTCGCAATTTTTTCTGAGGCGTGCGTTACTGCCTGCGCAATAGCGGCGTAGCAACCGCAACGGCAGATGTGTCCGGAAAGAGCCTCCTTTACTTCAGCCATAGTCGGTATGGGATTATCATTGAGCAGCGCTCTGGTGCTCATCACAAAGCCGGGCGTGCAGATTCCACACTGAAGAGCAGTGCCATAACCCGGTTCACACTGCTGGGCAAAGGCTTCCACCACAGGATCATCCTTCTTCAGCCCCTCTATTGTGGTTATCTCATGGCCGTTTGCTTCAACAGCCAGCATCATGCACGACAATATAGCTTTGCCATCCATGATCACAGTACAAGCCCCACAGGCGCCTTCGTCACAGGAAACCTTAAGCCCTGTATAGCCAAGCTTTTCTCTCAACAGATAGGAGAGCGTCATATTTGGCGTGATGTCACGCTCCGGTACAAAATTATGCCAGCGCCCATTGATCTTTATTTTGATTTCGGATGGTTGTGCGGTAACGGTTTTCCTGGTACCTTTATTTTTCTTAATACCTTTAGATAGCTTAGGCATTGCTCGCCCCCTTCGGTTAGTCTATGACAAAAAATATTACAAAAAAAAGATGGTTATCTTTAGTTGCTCAATCCTCGTATGTCAACATCAAATTAAAGAAAAAATAATGGAAATAATGGGGTAATGTCTTTAAATGTTATTATATATCAAGACATTACCCCATTATGTTACTAACGAGCATTTGGTCTGGAAAGTGGGCATCCATCTTACCTTTGTTTTCTCCGGCATTGGTTTTGCGTTGATGGACCGGATTGGCACAGGCGCTAAAGGCCATTGATATTTTTAAAAGACGGAATCAAGGAAACAAATATAAAAGGGGAAGAAAACTGTCATTTCAAAAACCTGTCACTATTACCTTCCTATTGTGAAGTATATCTTCATTATTTGTATAATTCACCTTTAATATTTGCTGATAACGACAAGGTTAGCTTTGGTACTACGTCCACTACACCTATTCGATATCTATTATTTTCTTTAATATTTCTTCGATCGGTGTGACTACATTACATTTTGCCTGCTTTCGGATTTCATCGTCCGATATTTCTCTATACTGCTCTGTTCTTTTCAATTCCTTTTCATGTTTCCAATAATAAGGGTCAGTTGCATTAAATAATGGAAAAATTATAGAATAAGGAAAATCTGTTGGCCTTTGCTTGGCCTTCTGCTGCACTTTATCCCAAAACTTATCCGAAAAATCTTTACTTACATTACTATGTTCTTCGAAAATGTATATAATGTTTTTGCGATGAACGTCGAAATTAATAGACAATTCAGTTATTCTATCACCCATTTTTTTATAAGGATCTTTTGCTGTTATATCAGGTCTGTCCCAGCCGATATTAGTTTTTACTTCGATTAGAAAAATGTATTTATCACCCCGTTTTATTGCAATATCAGGTTGAGTTTTTCCTTTCTTCGGCTCAATCTCAACTGTATAATCACTTGGTAATGCAGCTTTTAAATAAAAGGCAATAGTATCTTGAAAAAAATCAGAGATAGAATGCTTGCGGTGTCTTTTGAAGTTGACCCTATGGCGCCATCCAGCATATTTCATTTTACAGATATGAAAATAAATCGCTTCGCTAATGACTGTTGTTTCTTTGAATGATTTAATATCTAATTTAGATTTACTGGAAAAACTATCCAGAAGGTCTGAGTAATGCTTTGAAGCCTTAAATATTTCAATAATGTCAGGCATAGCGATTTCCTTTACAGACAACTATTGTTCGCGATCATTTCTTATTAAACGCCAGAGCCATTTGTATAGCACGCAGCAACGGGAAACTCTCCGGTACCGCCTGCTTCAAAGGCGAGGTCTTTTTCAGTTTTGCTGTGATCTCTTCCAGAAGTTCGGGTATGAGTTGGACTCTTATGCCATCACCCCAATTCAAATCGCTCTTTGTTGAGCCCCATCCGACAACTGCAATCCGTTCAATTTTATTTATGCTTGACCCTATAAGCGCTTCATATTCCGCTTGGGACAAGATGAATTTTTTTTTCAGAAACCTATCTTTACGTTCCTGCCAGGAATTGGCATCACTTGATGTCTCAATGTGAAGAAGACGCCGGTCAGACGGCGAATATGCCAAAACGTCAAGCTCGACATCATAACCGCCTTTTGGCCTTTTCCGTGTTCGAGGATTTGTGCGGACAAACAACCCATTGTATTCATACCATTCAGCAACCAAAGACTCCAAGAAATTCATCGACTAATCCTCCGATTAACAATTAATATACCTAATATAAGTTTCCAGAAAAATATAAATTTTACCAATTTAATTTCGCTTCAAGAACGATAGATTTATCTAAAATAATTGTCAATTCATTCTTTCTAGTTACATCTTTTATATTGCTATCTTCCCTTCACGGAGCGTGATTGCAGGGGAATAAACAAACATGTAAGATGCCACCATCACGAAAAAGTCAGCCGTGATTGTTAGTCGTCATCTTAATGGTTTTGCTTTGGATTATGACCTATCGAGCAGAGGCTTTGCATACTCAATAAACTCATCCTTTTTACTTCCTACCTTGCCCTGCTTGCCGATATGAGGATCGTTGTAGAATTTGCCACTGCCAATCAGCCAGAATACTTTGTCTGCGTTATATGCACTAACCCCTGCATTACCAGCAACGCGAATAACGGCTTTGAATAGTTGATAGTCGTCGGCTTTATCTGAACAGAGATTGAGAGCCGTGAAAATATCTCGAAGTTGAATATCTGGTTTGGGGAACTTGTCATATCCCATTTCTTTCAAAAAATCACATGACAACGCAAAACCGAAACCATCAATCTCATGACTTAATAGTAAGGGTAGGCTTGCACGCGTTCTATCATCTTTATAAAGAAAATCGGCCCAACTGAAAAAATCCGACGCTGAAGAAAATTGCTCAAGAAAATTCGCAGCAGAAATTATCGTCTGACAGTAGTGTGGCCAAATTGCGCGTGACGTTTTGCGCATCTCACCCTTAGGTTTAAGCCTTTCTTCAATGTCGTTAAGAATGGCTTCCCAATCACCAGCGTATTTATCAATGACTGCTTTGGGATTGAAACCTTCTAAGACGATGGAAAGTTTTCCCACGCCACCTATGGCTCCTCCGATAACATTAGATTTCATACCGGTGTTCTGTGCGGATTCAAGAATTCTTTTATAAATTTCCTCTTTAGTTATAGGCCTTGGTTCAGGGTTTAGATACTTTTCAATAAGATTTGCCGTCACTCCCGGAATACCCAAAGACGGGAGATAATCTTTGGCTAACTGGTAAGCTTTTTTATCGATCTTTGCATAGTCTTTCATTCTAATTATCCTCTTTTCCTCAACGAATAAATCACCGGTCAGTGAAGTGCCGTGTCCGGTGGATTAGTTGGCTAGGCGATTTTCGATGCCCTCAACTTTAGAGCATTCTTCTTATCATTGAACTCGGGCAAATGCCCAAAGAGTTGAACATACTGGGCAAAACAATAGTACTCTAAATAGGTGACCTCACCCATCTTCAACAGGTCTTCGGATTTATTTGATTTAACCTCGCACTTGATAGAACAAACCGAAACAAATAGTTTATTCACAAGCTGGTGATAGTTTCTATATTTAAACCGGACACGTTCACCACCTCCGTGACCCTCTTTACCCATAATGGTATTATCGAACTGTTTTAATCGGGTTCTTAATCCACCACCGGAATTGGTCATGCCGAAATAAATGATTTCTTTAATCCAAGCGAATTCTGTGCTGGAGATATCTTTTCTTGACACTGCAAGTGCATACACTCCTGGAAATATTATATCCTTTAACAAGTGCCTTTCTTTCCATCGCAGCCAATGAGAAAAATTTGGTTCAATCATAGTATTCACCTCTAACCAATTAATATCCGAATGCAACTTTATTAAAATAATTCGGACATCAACATATCATAATTAATTTTTTCCCCCAAAGAAAAATACAAATTTTTAGACTTCCTTTGATCTACCGAACAAAAGCGGTGCTGAGCGCTTAGAGCGGTGACGGGCAATGACATTACTGATATCCTTCATGGTCAATCCACCGGAATTGCTTTTGATTGCTGATTGAATCATCGCTTGTCTGGAAATATTCTCTATTTCATTAATGTGCAGGGATTATTTTCTACCAGCAATACCAGCTCATCATCGCTAATTTTATTATTTGCTCATGACTGAATTACTTTTCCCAATATGGCATCAAGCATCTTTTTTGCGTGATAATCTCTTTTTGCTTCCATAAAGGCTTTAAGGAATTCAAAATTAAAAATACAAGCGTGACCGATTTTACTTTTGAGGTTATGACATACAAATTCTATGAATTCTTTCTCATTAAAATAGTGATATTCATAAAGCACCCAACGCGTCTCATAGTCTAATAAATTTAACCATTCATGCCAGAGGTTTTCTATTAACTGATTATCATTTGTATAGACTACTTCGCCGATAGAAACCTTGCCGGTATTCAGCAACATCAATAGGTGTCTGATATCTTTTTCATAATCAAACCATGATTCTTCATACTTCCAAGTGCCCTTATCAAGATAGAAGTTGTGTTCCCAGGCATCCACTCCGGTAATGTTCTTGGAAAACACATTTCTAAGATATTCTTTTTCCTCTGTCGAAAATGAATCAAGAGATGTTAACGCGTTGATAGTAAACTCACCATTAAATCTCTCTTTTATAATCGTGACTGTCTTTTCAAGCACCTGATGTTGGTTTCTATCACCAATAATAATGGAAACTCTATCAGTAATCATAAGCAGGTCTCCTATAATTTCTACCGTATGTTTGGATTTACATTATAAAATTATTTCGTGGCTGGTTCATCGAGATACTCAATAACGTCAGCAGTAATCGTTATTTTCGGTATGGAAAATAAGATGAAATACATGCTTGATCTATCCTCGGTCTGATTGACCAGTGCAATGGCTTTTCCTTCCAGAGTTGTGCCTACCGAGCTATACAAACCTTCCTTCGCCTCTGACATTGTCGGGCTAAAGAAAGGAATGATTCCGAGTAATCTAAACCCGCTGCTTTCTCCCTTTGCTCCTACTTTGACAACTTTGTAATTTTTCTTAGTCAGGGCTGCTGCCGCACCGGTTGCTTGACCCTTGAACTCACCTGTGGAAGCACAACCAACTAAAAATAATATGCTTACGACCAACATCACAATATTTCTTGTCCTGTATACACTTCGTTTGCTTTTCATATTTTCCTCCTTTTTTATATTTAATCTCTACGGGTCAAATTCCCCGTCGCTTGCGGCGTGGAATTTCATTTCTATCAAAAGACCTTTTGCTGATCCAGAATATCAACACTAAAGATAATGTTCGAGTATTCAGGAAGTTCGTCAGTAGAATTATAGGCGATATACCTTTCTTTGCATGCGGATGTATTCGCAATGAATTCATCGAGATTATTAGAATAGCCGAACCCATCAAGGGCATCTTCATAACAGCAGCCATCTTCGCTATATCTGAAAGATTTCATTTTATGATACATATCCTTATTGAAATCATGCCATAAAAGGTTTTCATATATTCCTGTCAACTTCCCAGTCTTGAGGATACTATCCATTATAGATGGTGGAATGTTGTCATTATATTCAGATGCGTTGCCACAGTTTCTTAATTGTCCATGGCCTTCATACCATTGGCCAACTTTTAGATGTGACTTGTATGGTTTTGTCCAATTGAAGCAGAACAGCTTAAAATCGGGGAATATCTCAATGAGATAGTGATGGCAATTTTCATGGAGATCATTGAAATATCTAGCTATGGGTCTGAAGCGAAATTTATAAATATCATAAATGACATGTTCCAGATATGGCTCTTCCCGAAGACTTGAATCATAATAATCAATTCCAATCTGGGGATAAAATTGAACCACATCGCCCACACGGAATATCTTAAGAGTTTTTTCTGGATTAAAAGTGAGCATGCCACTGGCCATATGGATTGATCTCATATTTTTCTCCTTCTATCTGTCTTGGTGATCTAATTAGCCTACTTTAATTATACATATCTCAGTACAATGCCATTTCCGGTTGGCTACCTACGACCATTAGGTCGACACGCTGTTTCATCCCCCCCTTTCGGGATTTGTTTTCTTGCGTGATTTACGACCGACTTCAGGCTGGTCGTTATCGCACCTCGAATTGATTTTAAAAGAGCTAACAATTTAATTGAGCAGAATATACGATCGGGGAGTGTCATTTCTGGACATTTTTAAAAATAATTATTTTATTTCTGCAAATAAATTTAAAATGGGTTAATATGTTATGTAATTTGAAGAGTTGGAACTTAATAGTATATAGGGAGAATAAATATGCGAGGCCGCATTCTTAAAAAGATTCTGGATGCCATAAATCTTCTGGCACAGCCGACAGGGACTACTATCTCTTCACTCTGCGAGCAGCTTGACATTGACAAGCGTCAGGCTTACCGAGTAATGGAAACACTGCAATACGACTTCGGCTTTGTGATTGATAAAGATAAACCTATTTTAGCGGGTGATGTCCGCTATTATCTGGACAAAGAGTATTGCAAGCGGCTTTTGGATATGAAGGTTGCTGATCTGAACCTTTCCCTGACAGAAATTATAGCTCTGTATTTTCTCAAAGGTCACTCCCGGCTTTATAAAGGAACGGACATTGAAGCAAATATTAACAGAGCATTTTCCAAGCTTGATGTTTTCGTCCCGGAAGGTTTGGCTGACAAATTGGAAAAAGTAAGGTCCCTTTTAATTACAAGCACAAAGTTTGTTAAGGATTACTCTGAAAAAGATGAGATCATCGATATTCTTACCAGCGCAATAATGCAGCAAAAAACTTGTATAGTAGAATATCATTCATTTAGTAATGATCGGATTAAAAAGTTCGATATTGACCCTCTTACTTTTTTTGAATGGAATGGCGGCCTCTATTTATTTGTGCGGGTAACAAAGCATGGAGATATCCGTGAGCTTGCTGTGGAGCGTATAAAAAATCTGTCCGTGACAAGTAACAGCTATGAATATCCTGATGATTTTGATCCCGATTCACTTTTGGAAGAAGCTTTCGGTTTGGTATATGATGATCCGATAACAGTAAAGATAAAATTCGCCGCTGCTCATTCCCTCTATATTCAGGAAAGATGCTGGGCTAAGAATCAGAAGATTGAAATACAGAAAGACGGCTCAATAATTTTAACCATGACCACGTCCGGTTGGTTTGATGTGAAAAAGTGGATTCTTTCCTATGGTGCTGCCGCCGAACTTCTGGAACCGACAGATAAACGCAAAGAAATAAAAGAAGAAGCAAGGCAATTGGCTGGTTTGTATAAGTAGACGAGCTAAAGCGGTGGCCGTCGTCAAGTTTGATGATTGTATATGGAGAGAGATTGACTCATAAATTAGTCGTTAGTGTAATAGATTAATCTTGATAATTGTCAATGATAATTCCGATGACATATAAAATTAAAGCAATTGCAATTGGACTTCAAATATAGTCTTGAGTTTTTGGGATTGTATGATAATGCCTTGCTTGTGTTTTTCTTGAGCTGACCATTAAAATTAGACAAAATTCAGATATATATAAAATGCGGGGATTGACGAATTATGGAGCTACTCACTCAACAAATATTGGACTGCCTGAAACAGGGGCAACCTTTTGCCTTGGCCACCATCATGGCTGACAGAGGATCTACACCCAGGACATCGGGAAGCAAAATGGTCATGCTAAAAGACAGGAGAATTTACGGGACCGTTGGCGGGGGTTTAGTTGAAGCCAGAGTGATGGATGCCTGCCTTAATCTACTGGCGCAGAACAGATGCCGGATCATTGAACTTATCCTGAATCGGGAGGTTTCATCTGGTCTGGATATGGTCTGCGGAGGCGCACTTTCAGTTCTAATTGAGACCTTTGTGCCGGATTCTGAGCTGGTATCTTTGTTTAATGCTCTGCTTGAGTTGGAGAAAAAAGGGGAAAGGACATTTCTTGTTTCCAGGATTGAGGGGGACAGCAAGTCTGATTTTACCACCAGAAAATGGCTGATCCCCGCTAAAAGCGCCACAGTGGACAATATGGACTCTATGACGCATCCGTTGCCCAAAGCTCTTTTGGATGCGATTCAGGATAATCAATTTTCCGGTTCATCTCCTGTTATTTACAACCATGGACTGGATGCGTACATCATTGAACCCATCTCCATGCGCGATAAAATTTATATTTTTGGCGCCGGCCATGTGGGATTTCAGCTGGCCAGAATGGCCCAGATCACAGACTTTCAAACGATTGTCATTGATGACCGGGAAGAGTTTGCCAATCGGCAGCGGTTTCCTCATGTTGACGCTCTTCATGTCGTTGACCATTTTGACCATGCCTTTGATAACCTCTCCATTGATGGAAAATCATATATTGTAATCCTTACCCGTGGGCATCTCTATGATCAGATAGTTCTTGAGGCGGCACTTAAAACAAATGCCGCCTATATCGGAATGATTGGCAGCAGAACCAAGCGTGATAAAATCTATGCTAATCTCGAAAAAAAGGGAATTTCCAGAGAGACCCTTTCCAGTGTTCACTCTCCCATTGGTCTGGACATCAATTCAGAAACTCCGGCAGAGATTGCCGTGAGCATTATCGGCCAGATCATTCAGGTCAGGCGCGGGTAATGGCAAACGCAGGTCTTCAGATATCTGCTATTATTCCGGCAGCGGGCATGTCCAAACGGTTTGAACAATATAAACCCCTACTGAAGCTGGGCAGCCACACACTGATTGAAAAGGGGATACTTTTATTTCGGCAGTGCGGAATCAAAGACATTATTGTCGTCACCGGCCACAATAATGAAATGATAGAGCCGCTGATCAAGCAGGCCGGCGCAAAAGCTGTTTTTAACCCGAATTTTAAAACCGGCATGCTGAGTTCTATACAGACAGGAGTTCGGGCACTCTCCCCCCGGAGCGCCGGTTTTTTTCTCTTGCCCTCAGATATTCCCCTGATCAGACCATCCACGATTCATGCTCTGATGTCTTCTTTTGATGATAGTTCTGACGACTTAATAACTTCCCGCAATATTATCATTCCTCAATTTGACGGGGAAGATGGCCACCCCCCCCTGATTCCTGCCTGGCTCATTGCAGATATCCTCTCCCTTGGTGCTGACTTAAACTTGGGCCAACTCCTTTCCAGGAAGAAGCAAAAAAAAATTTTACAGGTTCATGATCGCGCCATTCTGATGGATGCGGACACTCAGTCCGACTATGAGCGCCTTCAGGAAAAATACAATAAAATAGATATTCCTGACAGGCAGGAGTGTCAATCCATTATCAATGCAAACATGGAAGGGGAAGAAACTATAAAAGCCCATCTGCAACTGGTTGCTGAAACTTCACGG
>Ga0208103_1000394_pt1 | contig 15463 bp, 9 predicted proteins | sample CryBogmetaGMA75M_FD_184550 | JGI IMG/M metagenome (GOLD analysis project Ga0208103, IMG submission 184550) | Freshwater microbial communities from Crystal Bog, Wisconsin, USA - MA7.5M (SPAdes) | ecosystem: Environmental > Aquatic > Freshwater > Lake | place: Crystal Bog, Wisconsin, USA... | reverse complement strand
ATCCGCTTCTTTCAGGTTAACCTCACGGTTTCCCCCTTGCGTTTTCGCTACGGTTGTCGTTACTACTTCCGGTTATCTCCTTTCAGATAACAAGTTTTAGCCCATGCTGGGCACACTAGACGCGATAAATCGCGTCTCTACAAACAATCATGCCGAAATTGTCGGGCGCAAACAGACGCGCCCGACATGACTACAACGCACTACCTGACCATAACCTTTGAGAATCTTTATGAAATTCAATTTAAAACCCTTACAAGCCGCATTGTTACTCGCCGGTTTAAGCCCGTTGGCCTCCCAAGCCTTGGTGTTGCCACTGATCGCCGATACACATTTGGCCGTGACCAATGCCGGTACGTCAGTAGCGGTTAACGTCAATGCCAGCAACAAAGCGTTGTTAAATTTTGATTTATCGACCTTGCCTGCCGGTATTACCAGTGCGGATATTGCCAAAGCCACTTTGGTGTTTTTTGTCAAAACCGTCCCGACCGGTGGTCAACTGCAAGTCAGTCCGCTGACCAGCGCCTGGACAGAAAACGCCACCATCAGCACCGCGCCGATCGCAGGTTTACCCTTAGCGACCAGTGCGCCCATTAGCAAGGGCAACACTTCTTTTGCCGTTGACGTGACTAATCTGGTGCTTAATTGGGTTGATGTGCCTGTCAGTAACAACGGTTTGGCACTTGATCCGGTTGGACAAACCTCTTTGACCTTCGACAGCAAAGAAGCCATTCAAACCAGTCATCCGGCTTATATTGAAATCGCCTTAAAGGGGCCGGCGGGTGCCGTGGGTCATACAGGAGCTGTTGGGTCGCAAGGTTTACAAGGTGTTCCTGGAAACTCAGGTAGCAATGGTTTGAATGGTGCGCCCGGTGTAAATGGCATCAATGGTGCAAAAGGCGATACCGGTGCTTTTCCAAGCGGAACCGCAGTGGGTGATATGCAGTATTGGGATGGGAGTCAATGGCAAATCATTCCACCGCCAAGTCCGTCTGGAAAATCTACATTGTCTTTTTGTAATGGGGTGCCTACTTGGGCGACTAATTGCATTAATACCACTGTTTATAGTATCGGTGCCAAAGGGCCAGCAGGCGGTATTGTGTTTTATTTAAGTGATAATACAGGATTGCATGGTTTAGAAGCGGCACCTGATGATATTAATAATCACGATGGTTTTTCTTGGGGGTGTTGGAAAACTTACGCTGGTTATAACAATGGTTCACCTCCTGACTATGGTTATTTTTTCATCAGTAAGACAACCGTAGGCATTACAGAGACTGGTTTTGGCACAGGGGCCGCCAATACAATAGCTATTTTAACAGCCTGTGGTAGCAGTGGTGGTTTATCTAATAGAATCAACTCATACTCAGGTGGTGGATCATTCATTAGTGCCGCAGCAGCAGCTAAAACCTATGCTCTTAATGGTTTTACAGATTGGTATTTACCTTCTAAAGATGAATTAAATTTGTTAAATACTCAAAAATCTGTTGTGCCTAATCTTAATATTCGTTCTTCGAGATACTGGAGTTCTACTGAGACCGATCAAAACAATGCGTGGAGACAAGATTTAGTCAGTGGAACCCAGGTTCAGGACCTAAAGGAAAACTCAGATAATGCGGTGCGGGCAATACGGGCTTTTTAACCATTTAATATGATTTGCTTTCAACGTGTAGTGGAAAATTTTTTTCTTAGGGTAGGTTTTATGCCTACCCTTTAATGCCACGATGTTGGCAGGGTAGCCGCAATGGATTGCCCCTACAGAATATGGGCAACATTTTTTCGTTGCCCAACATTTAACAGACAAAAGCATCATATCGCAACATTGCCCAATTTTATTATTAAATAACAACGTGAAAATGTCGGGCACGAAAAAAGTTCCCGACTTACCTGGTTTACAAAAATCCAAGAGTACTATTTGTTTAGGTGTATAGGTTGGCTAAAAAAATAAGTCGTGTCGAAACAGAAGAAAAAGTTAAAAATCATGGCAATATTGATCTGGTTAGCATTTTCCAAGCTGAAGCTGAGAAGCTACTTAACGCAGTTGTACGAGGAAAATTATTACATAAAACAGGTAATATTCGGGAATCAGGTGCTATTCTTGAACATGAGTTCCGTGAATTTTTGCAAACTAAAGTACCCTCTCAATTCCGCGTGATGCAAGGTTATTTATTTGATGTCAATTCAAAATGTACACCACAAATTGATGCTATGATTGTCAATTCAATGGAATGCCACGAACTTATGACATCAGTCGATGGATCAGGCTACTTACCGTTTACAAGCGTTCTTGCTGTAATTGAAATCAAGAATACTACCTACGGTATTAAAAAGAGTTTGACCCAACTAGCCAAAATCACCATTGAAATCGAAAACATGAAAACAGAGATGAAACGAGCTATGTCTCCCAAAAAACCACAACTTTTTGAACAAATTAGTATTATGTTTTTTGCTAATTCGAGTAATAGTAAGCCATCGGAATTCATTGAATATTATTCTAATCAAACAAACAGAGTTCCGACTTATACAGTTTTACTTGACCGTGGCATTATCATTGCCAATCAGTCTTTGTTTTATGATTTGTTCGATGTTAAAGAAAGTGAAAATCTAGGATTTCATGATCATCAAAGTGCTGGTGAACCATGTCTTTATATTCCTGATAACCCTGAAAATCACAATAACGACTTTAAAGCGGGAGGAGTACTTCTTTGGCTTTATTTCACACTTATGGCGCACCTTAATAAGAGTGAACAAAACCAACGACAGATTTTAGCTTTCACCGAACATGCTAACCTAACATACCCTATGAAAAAAATATCAGCTTTAAAAGATTTCAATACTTCGGACAGTTTTGATTTGATTAAAAAATAGTCTGGAAGCCTCCAACGTGGGAAGATGTAGCCATGTCGGGTTAGGCGATAGCCGTAACCTGACACATTCGCGTAAAATGTCGGGTTACGCTATCGCTAACCCGACGGGACTGTTTTTGCTTTTCTTCGTGTCTTCGTGGTGAATGCTTTTGTACTCGTTCCCAATCCATGTAGCCATGTAGCAAGCAGCCTCGATGAAGCAAAGCGAAATCGAGGATTTTGTACTCATTCCCAAGCTCCAGCTTGGGAATGCAGACTTGGAAGCTCCAGCTTCCAGTCGCGAAGCTGGAGCTCTCGTCGTTATACACAAGTATTCAAGTAACCGTCATACCCGCCGGGAAGCGGGTATCCAGGCCAGGGATGGTAATTTCAAATACGTCCATGTAGCCTGGATTCCGGCAGTCCATGCCGGAATGACGGGCTTTGTGACATTTGTGTATAACGACGAGAGCTGGAGCTTGGGAACCAGAAGAACGTTAACCATTTTTGCTTTTCTTTGTGTCCTTCGTGTCTTCGTGGTGAATGCTTTTGTACTCGTTCCTAAGCTGGAGCTTGGGAAACAGCAGACACGGATGACAAGGATTGGTGGCGTTTCCGGCAAACTCGGTGGGATGCCGGAAACGCTTGTTCTCGCTTGCCCGCTCGAAAAGTCTTATTCCGGCCTACTCGGCAACTTATACCGGGATTAACTGCGCACTTTATCGGGCCAAATTATTTATTAGCCATTTTGTATCCTGCAAGTTTACAAGGGCTCAGGGTATAAATGCTTGCCAGCGAACCGTTAGGGTGGATTAATTACCTTAATTTGTTTATCCGGCTGTCGCCAATTAAAGCTACAAGTGGTATAGTTTGCGCCATAAAGCTATTGAGCGATTATTTACATAGTCAAATGAAGCTCATATAGAAATAAAGGTTTATTCTTGCTAAATCAGGAAGAATATCTATACGTGTAGTCTCTTTTTAAGGCCGGAACAGCTTAATAATATGAATGAATTTTTACAAACCATCATTGCCAAGATAAAACAATTGCTTAAATCGTCTCCAGCGCCTGTCGTTCAAACAGTTGCAAAAAAGTCCACAGCAAGCACTGAGCCTAAAAAAGAACCCTCACCCATCGCCGTCCCCATCAATAAGCCAGTCAGTGCAACTAAACCTGAGCTTATTGTTAAGCCAAAAACCATCAAGAAAGAGTTATCTACTGATAACCTTCCACAAGATTCAACGCTAAGACGACATGCTACCTCGCATATACGCAGCTTGATTGAATCGCTTAATCCCGCTCGTCCTACTGACTCTACTTTAAGCCGTCATTATGACGCGCTAATTAATGCTGAAATTGAACAATCCATTAGCGATAAAGGCGCAATCGAGCGTTTAATAGTTACTGTTGAAGCTCATAAAAAAGCGTTGCCTCAACCCGTTACAGCACCGATTGAACCCGTGGTCAACGCAGAAATTAGCGTTGAAGAAACTGTTGTTCAGGCCGAAGCCCCCGTGTTGGAAGAAACAACCGTTGAAGCCAACAGCCCACTTCCGCCAACTGATTCAACTTTACGCCGTCATTACGATACGATGATTGACTATGAACTTAATAGCCTCTTGGAAGGCAAATAAGTTTAGGAACGTACACGAAATAACTTGACCATTTATATCCCCTCACCCCAGCCCTCTCCCGGTGGGAGAGGGAGCAAGATGCCGAAGTTATTTCATGCGCACTCCTTAGTCACGTCACAACAGCCGGGATGAGCTGACGATAAAAGCCCATCCTGAATGTAAGTATTCACCCCCCTCGCTTTGCTCGCCTGCCTTTGAAAAAGGCGGGCGCGGGTAATGCTGTTAATTTAAGCATACAACTGGAGTAAAACAGCTTTAGCTGTTTTTACAGGCAATAGCTGAAGCGATTGCACTCCACTTTTTTAAACAACTTGCGCTTAACTTAACGGCATTGAGGCTGCGGAGGATTTATCTAATAAAATCCCCCTCAGTCCCCCCTTTTTCAAAGGGGGAGGCCAATATTTACAACCCAGTCTATTTGCAAGTCGCCAAAATGGCCAGGCTCAAAACATCGGCATGACTTTCCAGCAAGGTAAAGTTTTCTTTGGCGCGGGTAATGGCGGTGTAAACCAGTTCACGCGTGAGCACCGGACTTCTGGTTTCAGGCAAAATCAACGCCAGATGGTTAAACTCGGAGCCTTGGGATTTATGCACCGTTATGGCGAATGCCGCTTCCACATCCGGTAGCCGCATCGGTGATATCCAAATAATCTTCACGTCATCGCGTGAGTCTTCGCTGGGAAAAGCCACCCGCAACTTCCCTGTGCTGTCTTTAAGCGTCATGCCCACATCGCCATTCATTAAACCCAGATTATAATCGTTGCGGGTGATCATAACCGGGCGACCTTCATACCAAAGCGCCGGTTTTTGTTGGGGAAACAACCATTGCTCCATACGCTGATTTAAACCTTCCACGCCCCAAGCACCGCGCCGCAAGGCACAAAGCACCTGAAAGGTATCAAAGGCATCCAACACTTGTTTGGCCCAGTGATTATAGTGCGTACTCTCCGTCGGGCGTTTTCTCTGAATAACATCCAGATAATAACCGTAGCCTTGACGGGCATTGGGCTTGCGGTTGTCGTCCACACCCGCATTGGCTAAAACCAACTGTTTTAAATGGTTGTCCGCAGGATGAGTCAACAGGATGCGTCTGAGATCCTGATAGCGTGCGGTATCTTTTAAAATGGCCTGAGCTTGTTCGGCATCACCCTGATTGACTGCTTTCGCTAATTGCCCGATACCGCTGTGTTCACCAAAGCGATGGCTATAGCGAAGCATAACCGTTTGCTGGTTAATGGCTGAACCAACGATGTCGGGTTCATGGAGTGCTTCGTCAATATAGGGTCTAATCCATGCGCGGGTTTGTTCATCGTAGGCTTGATTTTCTGCACCGTGACATAAATCCCCCATCACCGAACCCGCTTCAACAGAAGCCAATTGATCCTTATCACCCAGCAATATCAATTGGGCTGACTCGGGCAGCGCATCCAGCAATGACGCCATCATTTCCAAATCAATCATGGACGCTTCATCAACAATGACAATGTCGGCCACCAAGGGATTATTTCGATCATGGACATAATGCCGCGAGTCGTGCCTACTACCGAGTAACCGATGCAAGGTACTCGCCTTTTTGGGAATACACTGTTTAAGGTCATCAGGCACCGCCAGCTTTTCCAAAGCTTTGCTAATGGATTCACTTACCCGAGCCGCCGCTTTTCCGGTCGGTGCCGCCAACAAAATAACCAGCTTGCGGGTATTGTTGGATTCGTCGTTAGCCAGCTTAAGAAGCAAGGCCAACAGCTTGGTTAAGGTGGTGGTTTTACCGGTGCCCGGGCCGCCGGTAATAATGGCAAAACGTGCCCGCAAAGCCAATACGCAGGCAATTTTTTGCCAATCGGGATTCTCTGGACTTTTGGACGCAAACAAACTTTGTAATTGCGCCTGCAAGGCTTCCGGCAGATCGGCTCTAACAGGTTGCAAACGCTGTTGAATTGCTTGATCCAGTATTTGCTGATACTGCCAATAACGCCGTAAATATAAGCGGTTGCCCTCCAAAACCAAGGGGCTATTGCCCTGCCCTGATCCGACCAACCCTGAGTTGTTCAATGCCGCTTGCCACTGTTCGAGGTTATAAGCCTTAAGCTCGGAAAACTCTGCCAACGCTTCGTCAGACTCGAACAAATTATCGTCATCACCGGGAATAGCCAGCGTTAGTCCGGGTTGTTGACATAGCTTTTCAAGATCCAGATAAACATCGCCCCTGCCCAATTGATGACTCACCAGTGCGCCGGCCCAAAGTACCGGATCACTCGCATCGGCGTCCTGATCCAAAAGAAAGCGCACAAAAGCTCTGTCCATCAGATTTAACCAACCCAGACTGATCCATTTATCCAGACTTTCAAGTACTGATACACCAGATTTCATGCCATTTCTCCGTGACGGATCGAGCCTAAAAACAGGCTATCCAAACCTTCAATTAATGCCTTGGGCGGCTTATGAAACACCCGACCACCGGCAGTACCGTTTGAGCCGCGCAAAAACAGATAAAGACCGCCGCCGACATGGGTATCGTAATCGTAACTATCACCCAATCTGGCTTTTAATAACCGGTGCAGCGCCAACAAATACAGGGCATATTGTAGATCATAACGTTTGCCTAACATGGCAGTTTCCATTGCTTCCGGTGTGTAGGCCGCATCATTATTACCCAAGCCGTTAAATTTGTAATCAGCGACGTAGTATTGACCGTTATGGACAAATACCAAATCAATAAAACCCTTTAACAAACCGTTCACCTGAGCCGGCAACAATCGTGGCCGTGCTTTTCCGGCAAAAGTATACTGAGTCACCAAGCGATCCAACGCTTGCACGTTCACACTATCTGCACCCAGCAAAAATTCAAGTTCAGCCTGATAATGATCAACGTCAAGCGAGCCCAAGCTGACCGTTTCACCGTCCAACAAAGGCATGGTTAACCATTGCGTTAAGGCCGTGGCAATAAGGTCACGTTTATCATCCCAGGTGTCGCTGCTAAAAATCTTGTCAATTACTTTCTGCTGTTGCGCGAGGTCGTCTTGCATCGCTATAAAACCATGCTGCGCACACGCTTCCAGCAACCCATGAATCAAAACGCCGGGGCCTGCGCCCCGTGGCAGACTATGCACGCCGGACAGTTTTTTTGTTAACGCGCCAACGGTGCTATCCGCTTCGTCACTTTGCTTATCTTCCCGAGCGGTTTCAGGGGCGTTGGACAGCGTGAGATCATTATTTTGAATGATGTTTTTATGTTCCATCTGCAAGGCGCTGTAACTGGCAACCCACCAGTTATCGGTAATGGTGGCGGTTGATTTTAGCGGTGCCTCCAGGGCTTCGGCTTGTTCCAAAGGCTGGTAATAATCACGACTGGGTTCAGGAATTTCCAGCAGCGCGATGGCGTCACAATTACCTTTAAGTTGAGTCAGATGAGCCACCAAAGCGGTGGGGGGTGTTTTAGGTTCCCAACCCAGCATGTAGCCCGCCGCACTTTTTTCCAATTGACTGTCTTTGGTATTGCCGCTTTTAATCGGTGCAAAACCCAGCCAACAGGCATGTTGTGCCCGCGTGATGGCAACATAAAATAAACGTAAATCTTCTTGAAGCCGCTCCCGGTCACTGATATTTTTAACAGCATCGTCCTTGCTTAAATCAATGCTTAAATTTTGCTCCGCATCATGGTAACGATAATAGTGGCTGTAACGACCGCTAATTTCCCTAAAGCTACAGATAAACGGCAAAAATACCAGCGGATATTCAAGACCTTTGGATTTGTGAATGGTGATGATTTTGATTAAGTTGGCATCACTTTCCAAGCGAATCACACTGGCTTCAGCGGCTTGATCGGTGGCGGCAATTTCTTCTGCCATCAGCCTGATTAACGCCTGCTCGCCTTCGAGTTGTGCGCTGGCTTGTTGGAGCAATTCGGCCAGATGCAGCAGATTGGTTAAACAGCGTTCGCCTTCATTTTCTGTCATCAGCCGCGCAGGCAAACCGTAGTCACTCATCAGTTGCCGCAAGGTTGGTAAAATACCATCTTGTTGCCAGCGTTGCTGATAACCCAAAAAGCGTTCCAACTGTTGCTCCCAGCTCGGCTCATCAATGGTCAGTTGCTGAAGCGACTGATAAGACCAGTCTAAAACAGCGGTACTTAAAGCCGCCCGTACCTTACGCTCGTTGCGGGGTTCGGCCATTGCTTTTAGCAAAATCAACAAATCAGCCGCTTCGGAGGTTGCATAAATGGAATCACGTTCTGAAAGATAAACACTACGCAGTCGCCGGTTTGCCAGCGCATTACGGATAACTTTAGCTTCTGTACCGCTACGCACTAAAATGGCAATGTCGGAAGGTTGCAAGGGTTTAATCATGCCGTCGGGCGATATAAATCCGGTTTGTCCCTGCTTTGCCAAATTTAGCAAGCGCACAATCTCGCTGGCGGTCACTTCGGCCATGTTTTCTCGATAGTCGGGCATACCGATGGCATCCGATGAACTCCAATGCCACAACGTTAAAGCGAAACCCGCTTCACCATTAACCACCCATTGCTCATCCCGACCTTGAGCATCAACCGGTATAAACGGCAACGGATTACTGGCGTCACTTTTGAAGAGAAAAGCGCCTTCACTTTGTTTATCCGCTTCAGTAAATACCTGATTAACCGCTGCCACTAAGGCTTTGGTCGAACGAAAGTTCTTGCCCAGCGTGTAATGCTTTCCTTCCGTAACGTGATGCGCTTTAAGATAGGTATAAATATCAGCCCCACGAAATGAATAAATCGCCTGTTTGGGATCGCCAATCATAAAACAACCCAAGCCGTTATCACTGTCTGCCGGATACAGATTGGCAAAAATCCGGTACTGCACCGGGTCGGTGTCCTGAAATTCATCAATCAAGGCAATCGGATATTGTTCACGAATCACACCGGCCAGGCGCTCACCATTGCCGCCTTGCAGCGCCTTATCCAAACGCGTCAGCATATCGTCGAAGGTGATATGCGCCAGACGCTGTTTTTCGGTATCGTAACGCTGCCTGATCCAATGGATAGCGTGCAACGTTAGTGTTTCTGTTACGTCTATTTCTTGCTCAACATGACTGACCAACGCATCAATGGCTTGAAAGGTAACGTGCTGTAATTGACCAGCTTTATCTTGATGGGTTTTGACCAGCCCTGACACTAATTTTTGTTGACCGAATTTTGCCAAATCCTCAATGCTCAGATTAATGCCACGTTGCGCCCACGCACCTATACCAGTCAATTTTTTAGTGAAAGTCGCGGGAGCATATTTAACCCCGTTTAACCAACGCTCACCAGAAGCCTTATTGAGCAAATCTTCTATTTCATCTTTATGGAGTGCCCACAAATGACGAGCAATCTTTTCCAGATTACCGCGCTTTTTCTCCCACGTCTCCCAGCTTTTAAAGACAGCCGCTATGTCGGTATTGGCGCACTCAAGCCCCTTCGCTTCGGTTTCAGACAACAACGACTTAAGCAATTTAGTTAATGCTTCGGGCGAAGCGGCGAGCTTAAGCGCGGCCTGACAGGACACTTCAGATAACGGATAAAAAAACGTTCGCCAATAATCCCGCACCACTTCATTTAAAAGTTCGGTATCATCGGTGTTAACTTCCTGACGAAACAGGCTGCCGCTGTCAAAAGCGTGTTGCTGCAACATGCGGTTACACCAACCATGAATGGTATAAACAGCGGATTCATCCATCCAGTTGGCAGCCAATTCCAAACGACGGGCACAAGCAGGCCATTCATGATCAGGGTAACTGTTGCGTAGCGATTCCAAAAAATCATCACTCTCTACGGACTGTTCACGAAAATAACCGGCAGCTTGGGTCAGTCGTGCGCGTATGCGTTCACGTAATTCTTTGGTTGCTGCATCAGTAAACGTGACCACCAAAATATCGGGCGGCAATAAGTCACGACCGGATTGCGCCTCATTTTGACCGTGTCCCAAAATCAGCCGTACATACAAGGCCGCGATCGTATAAGTCTTGCCGGTACCGGCACTGGCTTCAATCAGACGAGTGCTGGACAACGGAAAATCAAGCGGATTTAAGAGATTGGCGACGGTCATTTTTTTGCATCCTGTGCAGTTTGTTGCTTAAGTTGAGTCCATGCAGATCGATAAAGCGTTTCCGTCCACATCTCAAAATTACCGGAGGCAGTTGCTTGAATCAAGCTGGCAAAGCTTGGAAAAAACCGCGCCAAATACGCATCGTAAGCCACTTCACCCGGCGTCCAGTCATCCCCTTGATAGGCAATCTTTGCTGCCTCCCTGGCTTTATCCGGTGTGGCACTTAACCAGGCAAATGCGGTTTTACAGGCAAGCGGTAACGGCGCCTGCATCCCCACTAGCCACGCCTGGGTTACTGTTTTAAGTTGTTCAAAAGCCTCTGCTTGAGTCTGTGGGGCAATCTCAATCACGCTATCCGACCCCATCACCACTGTTTGTACATTAATACCCGAGGCGCAACCCGCAAGATGTTGCACCCAGTATAGCAACAGGTTGTGGTATTTTATTTTACCGGTCTTGGTCAGCAATGTTTGTGCGGTTATATGAATCAAACCCGTACTCAGTCCATCGCTGCTTTGCCGCAAATTAATTAACTCGCCGGTTAACTGAACCGTCATGTTATCCGCCAACGCAAAACTCAAATCAATAACGCGTGCCTCAATTTCAGTCGGCCATAAAACAAGCAATGACTGATAACGCTGCCAGACCTGACTGACAGGGTCGGCAATATCCGCATACGCGGCATGGGCAAAACCGCCCAGCGGAAGTTTACCTTGCCGCGCCATCGTCGTGCGCTGCTGCTCCAAGAAAACCACCGTGTTGTCGGGTGTTTCGCTTTGCAAGGCATCCAGCAAACTTTTACCCAGCACATAACTTTCCAAGCGGTTAAAACCAAACGGTTCGTTGTCTTCACTGGTGACGGTTTCTTGATCAAAGCCAAATTTAAGCGTGTTATTACAGAAGGTTTTTACCGGCGCTTTAAGAAAACGCCCCAAGGCTTCCAGACTCAGGGCAAAGGCTTTTTCATACGCCGTGGCGGTGGTTGAACCGGGCAAACCAAGCAACGCCGGTGGCTCAAACCATTCCCGTGCATAAGTGAATAAACGCGCATCCCGATTTTTGATGACATACTGCGTGCTAAAAGGTTGCAACGGGTGGTCAACGGTTAATGCTTTCAGCAACGGCAGCCGGTTATCGGCCAGTTGCCAACCCAGAGCCAGCGTATCGCGTAGCTGACTGATCAGCACCGAAGGCGGGCGATCACTGTTATCGCGAATATTGCGGCCTACCCAGCTGATATAAAGTTGTTGCCTTGATGACAGCAACGCTTCCAGAAACAGATATTGATCATCTTGCCGACGTGAACGGTCGCCCGGTCGATATTGCCCGCGCTGACTCATCAAATCAAAACTGTGTACCGGCTGACTACGTGGATAATCACCGTCATTCATACCCAGCAAACAGATTAACCGGAAAGGGATGGCACGCATCGGCATCAAGGTACAAAAATTGACCCGGCCACTTAAAAAACGCTGCTGAAGATTAGGCTCGTCCACTGCCGCCAGCCAGGCTTCGCGAACCACATTCAAGGGCAAAGTATCCTTAGCGGTTAAACCGGCTTTTTCGCAAATTTGTCGCCACTCTGCCAAGGCACGGTCAAGCGTCTCCAGCGTTTTTTGCTCCCGCTCGCTACTGCCAAACTCAAAGAAATCGGCCAACAGAGCAGACAGCGTGCGCTGCCAGTCATTGGCACTGAGCGCATGACGCAACAAGTTAGCATACTTTTCAAGGGTTTCCAATAGATAAGCAAGACCGCCAACCCATTGCGCTTCCAGCCCGCCAATTTCATCGTAAGGTTCAATGCCGTTAAACGCCTCACCGGCACCGACGGCATAGCCCAGCAACATCCTGCGTAAACCAAATTGCCAGGTATTGGCTTCCATCAACCCAGGCATCGCCACCGTTTGCACACGTTGCGCTGCATTTAAACCCCAGCGGATACCGGCCTCTTCAAGCCATTGATGTAATTTGGGGATCGCCACTTCATCAATGGCAAAACGCTGCCTTAAAGCAGGCACTTCCAGCAAGCCCAGAAACTCACTCACGGCAAAGCGCGAGTCAGGCAGATTAAGCAAGGCTTCAACCGCAACCAGTAAGGGATTTTGGCCACGCAGTTGCTGATCGGCCAAACTATAAGGTATGTAACGGGCATCATCCGGCTTCATGTTGCCAAATACGGCGCGAATATGCGGCGCGTATTTATTAATGTCCGGCACCATAACAATCACATCGCGTGGATGTAAGCCGTCAACGGCATTAAAGCGGGCCAACAACTGGTCGTGAAGAATTTCAACCTCACGCTGAGGACTATGGGCAATATGAAACACCAGCGAATCATCGACTTCAGGCAAGTCAACCGGCGTCGCTGGCAGTGGTTCCAAATCCAGTATGGTTTGTTGTAATTGTTGCAACAGACTGCCTGCTCCCGGCTCGCAATAATCTTTGAACAGGTCGATTTTACTGTCCGGCCAATACCAGTTTCTATAAGCTTGGGTGTCATCAAACTGATCCAGCAAACGAATATAATCACGCCCTTGTTTACCCCAGGCGGCAAGCAACGGTTGTGAATGGAGATGCAAATCGGCTTCGGCCAATGCTGCCGTCGTCCCCGACTTATAGGCGTGGCGGTGGCGCTCGGCTTTTAACAGCTCTTTGTCTTCAATAATATCTGCCCAGTAATGCTGGCAAGGGTTATGAACAAACAACACAATCTGACAAAACTTGCCCAACTTGGCTAATACTTCAAGCGATTGCTGCGGCAAAGACGACAAACCAAACACGATAATCCGGCGGGGTACGCCGACAGGACGCTGTTCCAGTGCATCAATATGAGCCATAAACAAGGTATGCACCGAAGCGCGACTGGCATAAGGCATCGTGGCATCATCCAAATCAACCAACACCGCCCGCCACAAGGCAGCCTGCCAGCGTTGCGCCTCCGGCATAGCCTTCGGAATTCCTTCCGCGTTACGCAAGCTATCAAGTCCGCCAGCCCAATCGGCAAGCCAGTCCGAACGATACACCTGATATTGATCAAAAAGATCCGCCAACTGTTCAGCGAGTTGATAGCGTTTCCGGCTGTTGTTATCGACCGCCAAAAATGTCGCCAGAATCTCAAACTCAGGCCGGGTAATCAGCGCCGGCAACAACCGGTACAAGCGCCAAGTCAAAAACGCTTTTCCCAGCAATTGCTCTCTGGGCACTTTATCACCGACCAACACCGCACGATAAACACCCCAAATAAACAAGGCGGGCAATTGCATGCTAATCGCCGCCGCAATCCCCAGCGCACTATTTTTCGCCAGACTTTGCTGCAACCATTGTCCCATGCCGTTACTTTGCACCAGAAACACCTCATTTTCCAACGGTGCCAACGGATGTTCCCGCAGCCAATACTCCACTACACTCCCCAACTCTTCCAGTTTGTTGGAGTGAATGACGGCAATACCGCTGTCTAGCGAGTTGGTGTGGTTGGTTTCTGTCATGGCTATATTGTGGTGAAATAACGGAGGGTTGTTGGAGTCATTATGGCAACTGTAGCATCTTGGAACCAATACAGCCAGAGCGTTTTGTCTGCTTAAGAGTCCATCAGTCAGGTAGCTTGATTGCCAGTAACTAACGATACGTTGATAATCTTGTTTTGTGTCGAAGCGGATACTTGTTGTTGGGTTGCAAGATAGGTTAAAACGCACCCAAAGCGATGTTTACCGTGGTACAAAATAAATTGCTTAATCCACGAAAGATAGGTATTCTCGGCGAATAGGCACAGTCCGTCTTTCACCATTCATTCACCTTATTTACCTTAATTTACAAAAAATACATGAATAAAATTGCACTTGCTCACTCTGCCGACATATATCAAGAGGCCACTCCAGTTATTCATATTCAAGGAATTGGCGGAAAGCGTTGGAAAAGAAATGTAGCCAAGGGTGGTAGAATTGGACCTTGGCTTCAAGCTGAATATAGCATCCTTAATGCAAAGGTTTGGGAAGCCCGGATTCCATGTCTATATTTAGTTAGCGGAGCTGATGGCAAAATCAGATATGTTGGAATTTCTAGAAACCGGATGAAAGACCGCTGGCGTGTTTCACCAGCATACGACGCAGAGACCATGATTCGCCTTCCCGAAAACCAGCTTTTTCACAGCCAATGCTGGAAACAAATCGAACGCGAAACAGAAGTAAATCGCAACGCAACATTCGAAGTACGCTGCATAAATGCCGACCAATTATTGCCACTACTCGAACGCATGGGACCTCCACTTTCTGCATTTACCGCGCTACGCGGCGACGGTGAAGGCATTGTCGCCGGCGTTGAACGCTGGCTACGCAACAACAAAAGTGGTGAGCTAGTTTCATGGAATATTGCAATGACGGCGTAGCCGCGTAGGTCGGGCACATGCTTTTCGTGCCCGACAGAATCAATGGGGTAAGAATCAATGGGAATCAATGGGGTCAGACTCAATCAATGGGGTCACAATCAATGGGGTCAGACTCGATTGATTTTCGGACAAATGCCTAACTTAATACAAAATCAATGGCAAAATCAATGGGGTCAAAATCAATGGGGTCAGACTCGATTGATTTTCGGACAAATGCCTAACTTAATATATTTGACTGCTTGCCCTTCAAGCCCGCTAGGGTGCGCATCGAATAACTGGAAAATTAATCAATGGGGTCAGACTCGATTGATTTTTAATAACTGGGGTCAGAGTAAACTTAAATGCCTAACGAATAAGGTTAGATTGTGTGAGCGAAGCGAGCCACAATCTGAACCGGTTGTTGGACAAGCCCGGTGGTAGTCGGAAGACAGACTTTATTATAAGAAAATATCTTTTCGGATTTTGTTGGTTGCGGCGAGGAATCTAAAGCCGCATTTCGTAAGAACAAGCCAAAAGCGTTACTTTGGTAATGCCTTTAGCGG
>Ga0208103_1000393_pt1 | contig 15474 bp, 17 predicted proteins | sample CryBogmetaGMA75M_FD_184550 | JGI IMG/M metagenome (GOLD analysis project Ga0208103, IMG submission 184550) | Freshwater microbial communities from Crystal Bog, Wisconsin, USA - MA7.5M (SPAdes) | ecosystem: Environmental > Aquatic > Freshwater > Lake | place: Crystal Bog, Wisconsin, USA... | reverse complement strand
GGGAAAAAAGGGCGCTGGCTCCGGTTTACGGCCGCCGTCATTCGGGACAGTCAGGGAGAGCTCGTCGGGGCCGTTGAGACCCTGGAAGACATAACGGAGCAAAAGCTGGCAGAGGCTGCCCTTAAAACCGGCGTGCCGAAGAAAAATTAGATGCCGGCATAACGATATGTGCTTCAATGAAGCGGATATGTTGACGAGGAGCCAAATTATTCAGTGGAAATCAAGGAGGTCAGACCATGAGATCATATGCCACTAAATTAATAGAGATAACGGAGAGTCACGCGGAAGCCATCGCCAAGCAATGGTACAACAATATCAAGATGAATCCCAAAACGCCATTTTATCACACGATGCCGGAAGAAAAGGCCATACAGCAGGCCCTGAATTTCTATAACAAATTCGGAAGACTCTTCCTTTCGGACTCACCTTTCGAGGAAGCGCATACGCTGTTCGCCAAATACGCGGAAGACAGCTACAGGTTGCGCATCCCGCTGCCCCAGGCGATCTACGCCATCACCCTGATGCGGCGCCATATGTGGCTGTTTGCCGAATTTCAGAACGCATTTACAACAGCGGTCGAACACCATCAGGCTGCGGAGAGCCTCAACCGTACGATTCTGATGTTCGATTACGCGACGTATGTCATCGTGTTGAAATATGAAGAACTGCTCAGAAAGGAAATCGAAGAAAAATTCAAATCATTAAAGATCAAAAGCCCTTTGACCCTATGGGCCGGGACCCCAAAATAAATGCTGACGAGCAGCAGTGTATTTGAATTGCCATAAATGGATTGAATGAAATTTCCTGAGTAATAATGGCGCGCTATCCTGCGAAGGGGTATGGCAGCGTAGGATATGCCTGAAGGGTTGGTCTTCAAAGAACAACCCTTCTCCGGCATCTTACTGATGTTCCTTCCTTGACATCCCCGTTTACATTTTCTATACTTTACCAAATTTAATGAACGGTAATCCATGGGGGCTGCCGTAATGTTCCGGCGCAAAATTCAGCATCCTTTTTAGTTTTACTTTCCAGAAAGACAGGGCCGATGGCGCAAGCAGATCAAAAAGAAAAAGAGTTATTCCTCGCCAAAGCACAGGCTTTTTTGGACAATGACCTGTATCAGGAGGCGGAAGAGCTTGCGGAAAGCAGGCTCAGCAATCAGCCGAAAGATATCGATGCCAAGGTGATTCTCTGCCAAGCATGGATGAGAACAGGGAGAATTCATAAAGTCAAAGCGATGCTTCGTGACGTTGAGGAAGTCATCACAGATCTGTCCCGGCTCTATCTGGTCATGGGGGATATGTGCCGGAAGGGAGGATTAACGCAGGAGGCGATCCGTTTTTATCGGAGATTCCTCACGTTGAATCCTGATTCAGGGTGGGCCAAGGAAGTATGGGAAAAGCTGAATACTCTGGAAGGCGTTCAGGATCAACAGCCTTTCCAGAACGTGGTTGAAGACGGGGAAGAAAAGGGTGAAGAAGCACAAATTTCCTCGGATTTATACACATTGACTTTAGCTGAACTCTATATCAGGCAGGATCATTATGATATGGCCCGGGAAGTCCTGGAAGCCATTCTTCAGAAAGAACCCGGAAACCAGAAGGCAGTGACCATGATCCGGGAGCTTGATCAACTCTTGAATGACAGGATCGAAAAAGATTTGGCCCGGGAGCGCAAAAAACACCTCGCCAATGAATTAACGAGATGGTTACAGAAACTCACCAGGATGAACGGCCAAGCGATGTCGTAAGACATTCCTTACTTAGAAGTCATCACCCAGACACCATTCCAATGTTCCTTCGTCGTGTGTTTCTTTAAGTACTCACAACGTTCAATATACATACGGCAGATGTTTTCATGTTCGTTGAGTTTAAGCGCATCTCTGAATGTTCCGATGGCCCGATCCCAATCACCGTTCCGATATTGGGCCAGGCCTGTCTTAAAATGGTTGACCACCTCCATAACATTCGGGAATGTCTGTTCATCGTGGTAATCGAGAACCTCGTAAACACTAACCGTTTCTGTTTTACCCTTGACGACAACCCAGTCGATTTCGCGGATGCGATAGGTCCCGCGCAGTTTCCTGTATGTATTTTCACTGATCAGGATATTTGCGTGGTACTGTTTACACAGGCCTTCCAGCCGGGACGCCAGGTTCACACCGTCACCGATTAAGGTGTAATCCATCCGTTTCGGCGAACCGATGTTACCGGACACGATCAAATCCGTATTAATCCCGATACCTATGTTGACTGCTTTTTTACCATCGGCCAGGCGTTTTTTGTTCCAGACATTGAGTGCTCGAACCATGGCGATAGCCGCTCTCAAAGCCCGATCTTCGTCGTCTTCATGGGCAACCGGCGTACCAAAGGCCGCCATAATGGCATCGCCGATGAATTTGTCGAGCATGCCCCCCTCCCGCTGGATGCAGTCCACCATAATGGTAAAATACTCATTCAGGAGAGAGACGGTGCCTTGTGCGCCCAATTCTTCCGTCAGGGTCGTAAATGCGCGGATATCAGAGAACAGGATCGTCGCCATGGTGCTTTTGCCGCCCAGTAAATCCTCGCCATCTTCCAGTAGTTGATTGGCAAGTCCCGGATCCATATAACGGGACATGGTCGATTTCAGACGCTTCTCAGTGCTGATATCGTCAATGATGATCATGGTGCCCAGTTTCTTTTTTTCTACGCTGGACAACGGGAGTACCGTCAGGTTTGCCGATATCTTTTCCCCTCCAAACAAGAGCTCTGCATCCATTGTCACATCGGTTTTCCGCAGTTCTTCCACCCGCTCAATTTTTTCCAGAATCCAGGTGTTGGCATCGGTGAAAAATGCTTCTGCCGGTCGATCGAGAATATCGGCCGGGGAGACCTTCATGATCTGTATGCCGGCCGTGTTGCAGGTGACGATTTTCCTATCCTCGTTTAAGGTGATAACCCCATTGGACATACTCTCCAGCATACTCTGGCTGTAATTTTTCATATTCTGGATGTCATCGAAAAGTTTGGCGTTCTCGAGGGCGATGGAGACTTGAGCGGTGAAAGCACGCAGGCGTGATTCATCTTCCACATTGAACGGTCCCCCGCGCTTATTGAGGACCTGGGTAACCCCGATGATTTTACTGGATTTGTTGATCACCGGAACGCAGAGAATGGAACGGGTGAAATATCCGGTTTGCTTATCAAAGGACGGATTGAACCGGAGATCAGCATAGGCATGGGGAATATTAACGGTTTCACCCGATGTAAAGACAGTCCCGGCAATCCCCATATGATTGGGGAAACGAATTTCTGTCGCATCGAGTCCTTGCCCGACTTTTGAAAACAGTTCCTTTCTCCTCTCGTCATTCAGGAACAGGGTGGAACGTTCCGCATTCAGCATCCTTGTCGCTTCTGACATGACCTTGTTCAACAGGGTACTGAGATCAATCTCCGAGGTAATGTCGGAGACGATCTTGAAAAATTCCATCTCCTTCTGTCGGAATTTCTTCATCCTTTCGACAAACTGGGTGCTTTGCAGGGCAATGGCGGCCTGCGTTGTCATGACTTCCAGGAGGAACAGATCATCTTTGATGAATTGACCGTCTTGCTTGTTGAGAATCTGGGCGACACCGATAACTTCGCCTTTGAGTGTCCGGATGGGCACACAGAGGATACTTTTTGTGACGTAACCGGTCGTCTCGTCGACGGAACGGTTGAAATACTCATTGGTGTAAGCGTCGTGAACGATGGTCCCTGTCCCCGTTGTGAAGACATGACCAGCCACTCCACTGTTATTCAAGATCCTGATCTCACGCTTAACATTACCTTGAGCCACCCGGGAGTATAATTCGTTGGTATCGCTGTCATTTAAAAAGATCGTCCCCCGCTCCGCATGTATTTCCCGGGTTGCGATTTCGACAAGAACCGTTAACATGTCATCCAGGGTATCAAAGGCGGCCATGGTTTCAGAAACGTGTAACAGCAACTTTGCCTGGCGGGGTTTTAAACTTCGGCCCTTTAGGGAACGGCGGTCTTCCCTTCCCAACGGATTTTGTTTATTTTTGTTCTCTTTCATATTTTTCTAACTGTTCCCTGAGGGTTTTGACGGTCTGCTGCATCTGGTTCATCTCGTCCCGGGCCATCTGCTCCATTTTCTGGATTTTTTCTTCACACTGAACCAGTGTCCATTCCAGCTCATCACGCAGGGCAGCGATGGTCGACTTGAGTTGAACGATTTCACTGTTGGCCGCCACCATAGCATTCTGAATGCCTGCTTCACTGCTGATCCGCATTTTTTCCAGTTCTTCGCGGAGCGCTGAGATCGCCTCCTTTAAATGGCGGTTTTCAGTCTGAGCCAGATAAAGATCCTGGGATTCGGGCTGATGGTCCATGAAAACTCACTTTCACCTTCAATGGATAAATATAACGATGGATATCTTACAGGGATCATCAATAAAACAACCTGAAGAAATAACGAAGAAAATCTTGAATGGCTCTTTATCCTGTTTCATTTCTTTGGTTTCTTTTTTTGCTCTTTGGAAACACATATTTTTCTATATAACGCTTCCGTTCCGTTGTGTGTGTCAGGCACGATAGATCTCCACATTGCATTTCCGGGTGCGGTCTGATTTCCACCCGTCGTATGGTAAGCTGTAAACTTTAAATCCCTATACTGTTTGTTTTTACAGTTTATTTCTAAAAGACCGAGCACGGATGATGCATAAGCATTACCAATTTTTGCCGGCGGTTCATATTTTATCTCAATCCATACTCGTTTGATATCTCCCGTAGTCGCTATATTTTCTTTGTCAAAAAACATTTTTATTTCTTTACTATCATAATAAAGCACCAGGTCAGATGCTGCCACGACGCCATGACCAGGCAAGCAGATAAACAGTAAAAACAAAAGAATCAACGGTGTCTTTTTCACTTCTTCAGCCTCCTCTTGTACTTTTTCAGAAGGTCCTGGATGGCTTCTTCCAACAAGATGCCCAAAGACTCGTCAGCATCAACGGCAAGATGCTTCAATTTCTTTATGGAATCCTCCTCAAATATTGTTGAAAATTTTACAACCATAAACAATTCAAAGCAAGAAAAAACTTGACCTAATAAGGGGCGAAAAGTGGAGCAAGGCTGGCTTGGTTAGGCTTCTCACGCATAGTCACGCCACAAGGGACGGTAGGGTGCCGAACCGATAGAAGGCAATTTAATCAATCATCGGATTCGCCCACTTTGCCTACAAGTCCTCAAATTTCATGTCAGCATTGAAGTGAGGATTACCACTTGAACTGAAGTCTCTGACCGTGTTGAAGAATCCCTAGCACATGACTATCTCCACCCCTCTGTTCGGGATGTGGGAGCGGAGGTTGGCCAGCCTACCCAGAGAAAATGATACCCGAATGATTTGGCGGGCCAGGTTTTCCATAGTGGTCTCGTCGAACTCGAGCGCCTAGTCGAAGGAAGAGTGTTTCCTATCCCGCAGAGTCCGGCGTTTTGTGTCTCAACGCCTCCCGGAACAGGACGAGATTCTCATCGAGCATCTCGGGGATGGGCAGTTCGTAGGGGCATCGCTCGATGCATGCGCCGCACTGATCGCAATTCTCAGCAGTGTTTATAGCGTCCCGGGAGAAATTCAAAGCCATGTCTCCCTGAAACCGCTTCAAAATGGACTTGAAGCTCAATACCTCGGGGATCCTGACCCCCTTCTCACAGGGCAGGCAATAGCCGCAGCGGTGGCAGAACCGTGTCCCCAGATCGGCCCGAATCTTTTCCATGTCGGCACGATCCGCCTTTGTGAGCCGCAGTCGTTTTCGGTACAGGGCAACGATCTCATCCATCTCCGCCTTCGAGATCACACCCGGTATCGGGACGACGCTGGGATACTGCTGCAGGAATTTCATGCACAGATCCGGCCGCTGCAGCAGTCCCCCGCCAAGCGGCTTCATGCCGATCACCCCCATGCCCATCTCGGCGGCCACGCCGAAAAGCTCCTCGGCCGCTTCCGTCTCGATAAAGTTGAAGGGGATCTGCACGGTCGAGAAAAGGCCAGTGCGGCACATGCCAGCGGCAAACTTCACATTGTGGGAGGAAAAACCGATGAAGCGGACAGCACCTTCCATCTGTGCTTTTTTCGCAGCCTCATAGGCCCCGCCGGGGGCAAGGATCTGGCCGAGCGTATCCTCGTTGGAGACATTGTGAAGCTGGTAAATGTCTATGCGGTCGGTCTTCAGGTTTTCGAGGCTCTGCCGGATGTGCCTTCCGACACTCTCGGCATCCCTTCTGAGGGTCTTGGTTGCGATGACGACCTTATCGCGGAGGCCGATGAGTGCCTGCCCGATTTTCTTTTCGCTGTCCCGGTACACGTTCGCCGTGTCGAAAAAGGTGATCCCCAGATCATAGCAGTGTCGCACAACATCTGCACCCTCCTCGATGGTCAGCGGAATGATAGGGATCCCGCCAAATCCCACTTCCGACACGATTAGTTCCGTGCTGCCCAGTTTTACTTTTTTCATTTTTCAACCCTTCCTCTTTACGTGGTCACCTACAAACAAATAACTTTGAAAAGTCTGGATATTGAGGATTATGGATCGAAAGAGAGTAACGTCGCAAATCACAGGCGGCGGTACGCCGTACCTTAGATTTGCTGGTTGGGCTTCCCACATGTACCGCTTCCCGACGCCTTCATCATTGTCTACGCCCAGCCTTCAACCGCCAGCGCATCATGAAGTTCATCCGGATGATGTCGACACCAAAACTCCTTGCGACTGGACTCCGCATGCGCCTGACTGTATGGAACTCCGTCCGCCATCCGATTGCGCTCGTGCAGTTCGTGGAGCAGCACAAATCCTCGCTCTTTCTCCGTGATCGCGTCGTCAATCCAGACTTCCCCCGTAGGCACGAACTCATACACGTGGTCGTGCCCCCCAGCCGTGAAATCGATGTCGAAGACACTGCGCACGAGTCGACCATTTACAATCCACACGCTGATGCCATTCTCCAGCTTCTTCCAGAGGCGTTCATGTGCAGCACTGCCATCCGGGAGTTGCTGTCCCCGGTGCGTTGCCTTTGCGACGTCACCGGCATGGCGACGCTCTTTGCGCTCTGCCCTATCTGCTTCGACGAGTGCCTCCTCATATGGCATCCCTTTGGCCATCAACCGGTACTCTACAAGAAGATGGTCTGTGAAAAACTTTCGTTCATCATGTTCCGCTTCCTCATCTATCCAAAATTCGTTCTTGGGAATGTACGCATACCTATAGTGCTGCCCGAAGTTCGTGAACTCTTCGTCGATGTGTCCGCGGACATAGCTGCCATCCACGATCCACACTTGAATGTCTCCTCGTTTGTCAACCTTACGTAGGTAGGGATGTTTCAGTAAATCTGCCATGTCGTCCTTTTCGGAAGTTGTGAGCTGAGCCCAACGACTTCCGCCTAACGTATTAAGAGTGTTTATGGTGCGAAGTGCTCATTTTTTTTCAACCCCATTTTCCAGTAGGAATTGTTCCAAGAGCTCGTAGGGCTGAGCCCCGACCACTACCTGGTGATCAAGCACAAAGGTTGGAACTGCCGATATTCCCATTCTATGAGCAAGGGCCCAATCGGAATCAACAGCCTCCCTAAAGGCTCTCAGTTGCAGGGCTTCTCCGGCTTCCTTTTCGGGAAGCCCCACCGCTTTTACCAAATCCACCAGTACATCAGTCTTAGAGATATTTTTGCTATCCACAAAGTAGGCTCGAAAGACGGCGTTGTGAAATTCATCCCCCTTCCCTTTGGTCTCCGCCCACTTGCCTAATTCCTGGGCGAGCCTGCTGTTATAGGTATTCTTTCGCTCTCCCCAGGGTAAACCCAATTCCTTGGCTGCCTTCTTTAAATGGGCCATCGCCTGGGAGATGTCGATTTTCCGGCTGGCATAGACTTTCTCCATGGCAAGCCCCTCATCCGGGGTTTCAGGGTGGAGGGGAAAAGCCTTCCACTGGACTTCAACCTTAAAATTCTCTCGTAACTTTTCAATACGCCCGGTAATGAAGTAGCACCAGGGTCATATATAATCAGAAAACACTTCAAGATATTTTGGCATAAGTATGTACCCCCTCTGGTTTCATCGATCCTAAAATTCTAACCTGCCCAATATCTGTACCACATCTTAAGTTAGAGTTCCGCAGTTTTTTGATTATTTCCGATTGAAATGTCGTGTAAATGGGTTGAATTAGAAAAACAACACTACAAGAAGAAGTGTTTGTAGTAAATACAATATTTTGAAGATTTGCGGTTGGAGTGATTGATCCACAGGTGCACCTCCGGTACCTGGTTAGAACTGTGCTATCACTTCCATTATGTTCTTCACGATCTGGCCATGCCCTTCATGAAGGTAGATTCCAAATTGAGCAACTAAAGAGTATGCGATGGCGAACTGCGCGAGTGCATAGACGGCAATCGTAAATTGACTGATGCTTACGATTCCAATTCCGAACTGCGACAGGGTGAAAATGCCGCAAGCAAATTGTCCGATGGCAATAATGCCTTTGGCCGGAACGGGGACGCGGTTTGGACGGTATTTGAAAGATATGTGAAGTAGTGGAAGTCCCAAAATAGTCGTTTTCGATTTATACTCAAACCCCCACCCATCCCATTTCTCCCGTGCGGGGCATGGTGTTCCGCATTGCGGACAAGCCATAGCCTGCTCGGATACTTCATGTTTGCATTCTCTACAGAGTTTCATATCTCTCCTGCTCTAATATCAATTAGACCGCCTACCAGCGGCTTTATTTAACCTTTAACTCGCCGCTCTTGCATACGCCACCTACAACTGCTCAATGGTGAACGATCATCAGAACTGAAGATTACGGTCAGATTTACATAACCTTTAGAAAAGCATCAAGCCTTCCTTTTTCCTGAAGAACTATAGTCGCCATTTCCTTGATCGTAGTTGGAATAGAGGGCAGCTGTTTCCTTTCTACCAATTCAATAGCTTCGGTCGGACAGCCGGTCACACACAAGCCGCAGCCGATGCACTCTGCCACATTGACGATGGCAATATCATCCTTGATTTCAATAGCCTTCATCGAGCAACGCTCATCGACACAAATGGCGCAGCCAGTGCATTCTTCCCCGTTGACGTGTGCTTCAAAACGGCTGGGTTCAAAGGCGTGAGGCTGCTTTAACTGCGTTCTTCCCCGCAGAACCGTACAGCAGCAAGGGCAACAGTTGCAGATCAGGTTAGCGCGGTCAGCACTGTTATTGCTTGTATGAACCAACCCTGCCTCTTCTGCCTGATCCAGCACCTTCATCCCTTCTTCTTTGCTGATCTGACGAGCAAAACCCCTCTCCACGAGGAATTCAGCTATTTCACCAAAGATGAGACATACTTCTTTAGGTTTGTCACAATTGGCTACGCTGACTCTGCAGGCACATTTGGTCAGCGCGATGTAATTTGCATTGTTGATGAAATATTTGACCTCTTCATAGGGATGTACACGGTTTTTTGCTGTGATCGATTTTTCCACAGCGACTACTCTCATGAGCGGCGTCGGTTGACCGGAAAATGAGACACCCAGCGCGTCATGATGATACTCTTCCCATAGTTGGCCCAAACGTTTGTGCATGGGTGTTCCACCACCCTTCATAAAGGGAAACTCAAACACCCCAGGAATAAGCGGAAGCAAACCATAGAATTTCTCTCCCTCTTTATTCCGGGAATAAATAATACCTTTGTCAGCCATTGATTCCAGATTTTTCTTTGCTTTGCTTTCCAAAACTCCGGCCGCCTTCGCTATATTTGACGCACTTTTAGCCCTATAATTCATATTGACGGCAAGAGCCACTTCCTCCGGCGTGAAAAGTATGCGCAGTATCTCATCGATAGACTTTGTTTTCGGTGCCGTTGAAGGATGTGAATCCAGAATTTCTCTTAATCGTTCGTAAATATCCATGAGTTTCCCCCTCCCTACGAAGGCGCTAAAGCTCAAAGAGGTTTGAGCCACTGATTTTGTTCCGGTTTAATTTCACTCAATTATTTGATAAGACATTGCATCTTATGGAGGGAAGCATAAGAAAATCGGTTTTGTATGTCAAGGACATCTTGCTCCCTCATATGTGAAGGGTGGTGTCAATGTTTGTCTTCAGAAGAGAATTGTGTTTATTACGGATTGAAGTCCTGCATTTTCTTAAAAGCTGACGATTTATTTGTTACAGGAAGGAAGTGAGGCAGGTCGTCTGTTTAGTGTACATACAAGTCAGTGACCTGCCCCCTCTATGAGGTATCATGCTGCCGGTGTCAAGTGAATATAATCCGGGTTTCCTCCCTGTCTGAGCAGTCCCGTGATCAGGTGATACAGGGCAAACAATTCCATTGAGAAGGGAAGATAACCGAGGTAACCCAAAAGGGGCATCTCAAAAATGCGCAGGAAGTCGACAAAGGGGATATGGTAGATCCATCTGGGATAGGAATAGAAGTTCCACATCTCCCAGAAAAATCCGCAGATGAGACATCCGGTAAACAAGGCCATTAAAGGTCGCCAGTCCCCCCGGCTTGTATCCATCAGCAGGGTGCGTCCGCCCTGCCAGACGTTGAATGGTTCGATGATAAGGTAGGCGGCGCCCCAGACAAAGGGATAGAAATATCGGGGCCACAGCAGCACTAAAACCAGCATCAGCCAGCCGGTGGCAGAGAGAATCACCAGGGTTTGACACTTCGGCTGAAGCCGCCACCCCCGCTTCATCCCTTCTATCCAGCGGAACGTTGAGGCCAGTTCCGCCGTTCCGAAGACAGCCGGCATGACGGTGGAAAAACTGACGGATGAGAGCAGAAAATACTCGAAACCGGTGAACAGATCTTCCCCCTGATAGGACCAGTTCTGTGTGCGCCAGTTGATGACTTCAAAGAGCCACCAGGCCGGCGCCGATGCCAGAAAGAGGCCGATGTAGGCCATGGCGTTACGCGTCAGCAGGGAATGCCTTTTGCGGACGAAAACCAGCGCGTCTACAGTCAGACAGTATCCCAGCCACAGGGGGAAGAAACCCCAATGCGTCCGTGGTCCAGATAGCAACCAGTTCAGAATCCAAAACAGCAGGATCAGCGCCAAGCCGATCCAGCCGTGCATCGGCCAGTCATTGCCCGGCAACCGCCATCGGATAAATATTCGATCCCTCATGATCCATATAATTTACAGAGATAATGTATCTGATTTGAAAACTGATGACATCTGTTAGTTTCCAGAAGAAATGTTACGTCTACTGGAAGACTTGAGAAATCTCTCTTTCAGGAAGCAGTACGCATCAACAGGATGAACCTTGTAGTGTCCCATCAAGAATCTCAGCGATCTCCTCCTTGCATGCCCGGCAGCGTTTTGCCCCCCTAAATAGCGGTTTTCCGCAGGCTGGGCAGTGATAGCGATTCAACTCCGCCCGAGCCCACTCCACACCGCCTTTCTCATCACCGAGCTCGGCTACCTTGGCACGCCATAAGGGGATCGCCCTTCTCATTACCCGTACACCCGTGGCCAGGCCAAAATTTTCTATTATACTGCAAGGCCATTTACCACATTGATGGCAGGAGTAATAACCTTCCGCCCGGACACAATTCCTGATCGTGCACATGGTGCAATAGCCGTAGAGCTTCTTCGGTGGCTCGGATTGCATGCAGCCATAACATTCCGTATCTTCCGCCTTTGTCCCATAGAGGTTGCCCATGACCTCCTTGAATTTATCGTTCTTGTCCCTCGTTGCAATGTAGACCCCGCAGGCACCGCAATACAGGCCGCATGGCGCCATCAGATTCCTATCCTTCATTTCCTCTTCTGTCCAACCTTCCATTACAGTCGTTCCCTCTTTATGAAATTGAAAAAAGGTAATGGTTTCATTTCTCCATCAGATAGCCTGTAATCAGTTCTATCGGCCTTCATCGATCAACACGGAATCACTGATAACCATTTGTAATATTGCATAAATAATGAAAGTTATCAAGCAAGCAGTACAGGAAGTAACAAATGACCGATCACGCCGCAGCAGATGAATGGATGATTGGATGCAAGAAAGAGCCGGGAAGGAACCCTTCGGAGAAATCCGGGGGATTTTTCTTGTCCGGGAAGCAATCAAAAAAGTGGGTCAGAAGTGGGAGAAATGAGCTCAAAAAAGAAAAAGGGATTGAGCTGTTGAAGCCGAACCCCTTGATTTTACTGGCGCGCCCAGGAGGATTCGAACCTCCGACATCCGGATTCGTAGTCCGACGCTCTATCCAGCTGAGCCATGGGCGCGCAATGATTTGCAGGAAATAAAATGGCGGAGAGAGCGGGATTTGAACCCGCGGTACACCTTATAGGGCGTACAATCGCTTAGCAGGCGATCGCTTTCGACCACTCAGCCATCTCTCCGTTTTCCAATTTTTCTATATCCAGTCTATTTCATGTTCATGAATAGACTTATCAACAGAGTGGCGGAGGGAGCAGGATTCGAACCCGCGAACCTTTCGGTCAACGGTTTTCAAGACCGCCGCCATAGACCACTCGGCCATCCCTCCGGTCATTTTCTGATCTTATCCGGCAGGAGGAATCCTGTCAATGCCCCGCATGTAAGGCCTCAGGGCCTCCGGGATGAGGACGCCGCCATCGGCCTGCTGATAGTTCTCCATGACAGCAACCGTTGTTCTTCCCGCTGCCAATCCTGAACCATTCAGCGTATGAACAAACTCAACCTTGCCGCTTCCCTCGCGGCGAAACCGGATCGACGCCCGACGGGCCTGAAAATCATCAAAGTTGCTGCATGAAGAGATTTCCCGATAGGTATCTTGCCCGGGCAGCCAGACCTCCACATCATAGGTCTTGGCAGAAGAAAATCCCAGATCGGCCGTGCAAAGACTCACGGTCCGGTAAGGAATATTGAGTCTCTTCAAGACTTCCTCAGCGTTGAGGGTGAGCTTCTCCAGCTCATCGTAGGAGGTTTCCGGCGTGGTAAATTTGACCATTTCCACTTTGTTGAACTGATGCTGCCGGATCAGGCCACGCGTGTCTTTTCCGTAGGAGCCCGCCTCGGCGCGGAAACAGGGAGAATAAGCCACATAATAAATGGGAAGGTCCTTTTCACTCAAAATCTCATCCCGGTGAATATTGGTAACAGGAACTTCCGCTGTGGGAATCAGGTAATAATCTGTTTTCTCCACTTTGAAAAGATCCTCGGCAAATTTCGGAAGCTGTCCCGTGCCAGTCATACTTTCCCGGTTCGCCAGAAAAGGGGGAAGCATTTCGGTATATCCATGTTCAGCGATATGCAAATCAAGCATGAAGTTGATAATTGCGCGTTCCAGCATCGCACCCAGGCCGCGATACAGGGTAAACCGGGCTCCGGTAATTTTGGCGCCTCTCGCGAAATCCAGGGTGTTTGTCTTTTCGCCGATTTCCCAGTGAGGTCTGGGCTGAAAATCAAAAGGCTTTTTTTCTCCCCAGGTGCGGACGATCGGGTTATCCTCGGAACTCGTCCCGTACGCTACAGATTCATGCGGGATGTTCGGGAGGATCATGCCTATTTCGTTGAGTTCGGCCTCGGTTTTCTTGAGACCTTCATCCAGTTCCCTGATCCGTGTGGAGACTTCCCCCATGCGGGCGATCAGGGCGGAGGCATCTTCCTTCCGCTGCTTCTTCTCGCCGATCTCCTTGGATGCGGTGTTACGCTCATTCCGGAGCAATTCCACTTCATGAAGGATATCAAGACGTTTCGCGTCCATGGCGATGAAAGGACCGAAATCCATTTCCTGTCCCCGCTCCAGCATTTTCCTGCGGACAAATTCGATATTCTGTCTTAAATACTTGATATCCAGCATGGTTTTACCTTTCCTTTAAAGCAGGATTCCCCTAACATTTTGCCCGTCTGAAGTCAATTATTTTAAATCGGATTCCCTTGATGTCGGAATGGTCTCAGGCGCGTCTGAATTTTTTCTGAAGGATTCTCATGATGGTCATCATTTCCGGAATGCGGATCATGGCACAGATGCCGAAAAAGGTCACGGCACCGACGGCGATGGCGATCGTCAAAAAAGCAAGCCTTTCATGAAAGGATCCGTTGATCTTCCAGGGGGAAATAACATCGATCAGGACGATGGCACCCCACATGGCCGCCGAGGCGATGATCATCTTGGAAACGGACCGATAAAAATCCTGGTTGACGAAGGAGCCAATTTTCCTTTTCAGGATGAGGGTGAGCATGATGACATTAACGGCCGAGGCGATGGACGTAGCCAGTGCGAGACCGCCATGCTTCAGGGGAAACATCAGAATGATACTGCAGGCAACATTGACAAGGAGGGCCACAATGGCTGCTTTCATGGGGTTCTTGGTATCCTGAAGAGAGTAGAAAGCAGACACAATCACCCGGATGACCGAAAAAGCCCAGAGACCGACGGCATAGTAAAACAGGGCCTGGGCGGTGAAAATGGTCGACTGCACGTCAAAGTGCCCTCTCTGGAAAAGAACCGATATGATGGGCTCCCGCAAGGCGATCAGGGCGATCATCGCCGGGATCGTGATAAAGAGGATCAGACGGAGTGAGAAGGCAATGGTTTTTTTGAATTCTTCGAAATTCCCTTTGGAAACCTGCTCCGAAAAACTGGGAAGTGTCGCCGTTCCCACGGCAATACCGAAAACGCCCAAAGGAAGTTCCACAATCCGGTCGGCATAGTAGAGATAGGAAACGCTCCCGCCGGGCAGGAGGGAGGCCAGGATGGTCCCGACGAAGACGTTGATCTGGTAAATGGCCGCTCCGAAGAATGCCGGCAGCATGAGCAGCCCGATTTTTTTGACACCAGGGTGTCGGAAGTGGAAGTCAGGCTTTAGCCGCACTCCCAGCCGGACCATAAAGGGCCATTGCATCGCCAACTGGAGGATGCCACCGATCATGACGCCCACCGCCAACGCAACGATCGGTTCCCGGAAAAAGTCCCGTAGCGTCAATGTTGCCAGGATCATGGCAATATTCAGGATGACCGGGGAGAGGGCCGGCGCTGCAAAATGCCTGAGTGAATTCAGGATTCCCATGCAGAGCGCCACCAGGGAGATAAAAAAGATATAGGGAAACATCAGGCGGTTGAGAAAAACCGTCAGGTCATATTGTGCGGGGACTCTGGTGAAGCCCGGTGCCATGATGGTGACGATGAGCGGAGAAAAGATAACGCCGGCAATGGATACCACTACCAGGATGATGGAAAGGATGGTAAAGACGATATTGGCCAGTTCAAAGGCCTCTTCTTTTGATTTCTTATTCAGGTATTCAGTGAAAACGGGCACGAAGGAAACGGTGAGAGACCCTTCGCCAAGAAGCCTCCTGAGAAGATTGGGGATCCGGAAAGCCACAAAGAAGGCATCCGTGATGAGTCCGGCGCCGAAGAAAGCAGCGACCACCATATCCCGGATGAACCCGAAGATCCGGCTCAGCATCGTGGCGAGACCTACAACGCCGGCGGCCTTGGCAACCTTTGTATTTTCCCGGCTTTGTTGGTGTTCATGCT
>Ga0208103_1000386_pt1 | contig 15738 bp, 20 predicted proteins | sample CryBogmetaGMA75M_FD_184550 | JGI IMG/M metagenome (GOLD analysis project Ga0208103, IMG submission 184550) | Freshwater microbial communities from Crystal Bog, Wisconsin, USA - MA7.5M (SPAdes) | ecosystem: Environmental > Aquatic > Freshwater > Lake | place: Crystal Bog, Wisconsin, USA... | reverse complement strand
CATCTGTGATGTCTTACACGATCCTCGTATCCTTATTTGTCTAGCCTTCGAACTCAGGTGTTAAGAAGATCCTGAGTTTCTCCATCGCTTGCTCCGCACCACCGAACTTGTCTGAACAGGCAGCCGCTGCAACTTTGTCGCCCTTGAAGATTTCAACCAGAGCATCCCAAGGTGTGACCTTGACAACTCCACGAGTCCCAGGTCTGGAGGCGATGAACTCCTTGCCTATCCGATCACCCTTGCGAAGTTTAGGTTGAATCTGACCGATGATAACTGTCCTAGCCGAGGCAACTTCAAAGTCTGCATCCGTCCAATCCTTGAACAGAATGGTAGTCTCTGTGTTTATAGAATCGCCCGCTTTCTTATCATCAGCATCCGCACTTGTCTTAAAGCTAACCGCTAATTTTCTCGTTTCCATAATATCCTCCATCATTCTAATAAGATGGATACGAGGCGCGTGCAAGGCATCACAGGTTCCAACATTCCCAGATGTGTGCATGGTTCTAACGATCCATGAGATCCGTTTATCGGGTAGGGATCAGACCATCAAGTTGTCAATGAGCGAGGGGTTGGTTCAAGACCCGAGGGATGTATCATTCCCCTCCATTTGAGAACATTGTACCATGTCAAAGGCATCATGTCAAGCGCCGCCCCCCAAACAGATGACTGTCGAGCGAAGCGAGATTTCCCTGTAGTCTGTTATGCAAGGGGGTGGGTCAAGGGGGAACTCGAAGGTCGAAGCCGAAGGGAAGGCGAGTTTATGGTGCGTACTAGTCTGTATATTGTTTCATCTTTGTGTATATATGAACACTTCGTGTTCATCACTCTCTTTATATTGGGTGAGGAGAGGAGTATGTTCATCATGTCTCGCTGAGGCAAATGATTCATAATAGGCTAATCCTTGTGTTCTATCCTATTTGGGTGTATAATAGGCTAAAGGTTCAGGATTGTGGAAATGGATATAGATTCCTTTATAGAGATGATTCGAACTGGTGATGAGTGCTGTCTTTTGAAAGATGGATCGCCAGATATCTATCCATCTGTTTATATAGATGGAAAGGTACAGAAGGCTCATAGACTTGCATACTCTTTGATTAAGGGAGCTATACCAGAGGGAGTTATGGTCTGTCATCATTGTGATACTCCAGGATGCTTTAATCCAGATCATCTATTCCTTGGATCACAGATATCTAATCAATTAGATTCTATTAGTAAGGGAAGAAGAAAGAATGTTAGGAATAAACTATCACCTATATATCTTTCTGGAGAGTTAAAATTAAAGAACGCAGTTGGATAAGCATGTTCAATATATAAACACGCTTATGATTGGAGGAAGAGATTATGGCTGGGAAGAAGATGAAGATGGTTACTAAACCTTCTGTTCCTAAGTTGGGAAATCCAGGAGTTGATGGAGGAGACACTAGCATGTTGCCAGAGGCGGGTCTTCATGCGAGGCACGCAGCACTTGGAGCACAAGTTGTGAAGAGTATTGGCGCTGCCCTTGCGAATCCTTCTATGGATGGTGGTGGATCATCTCTTCCTCCAGTAGGTCCACCTCTACCAATGGGACCTTTATCAAAGATAGGTATGGGTATGACACCAGATATGGGGCAAGGGTCTATTCCACCTCCCAACATTCCTCCTCCTATCCCAGGTGCTGGCATTCCTCCTATGATTCCACCTATATCCAAACCTCTTCCAAGTAGAAAGTATACACAGAAGAAACCTACCGCTGGTAAATCAAGTTGGTCTACAAAGAGGACAACTGCAGGGAATAAGATATCATCTGTTGGAGGGAAGAGTCCTGCGGCTAGTCCTGAGCAACAGAAACAAATCAAGGCTATTATAAAGTAGGAGGGTATCATGTCTGTTACTATGATAAAATCAAGACAAGAGTTTCAGGGGCTATCAACAGATGATAAGCCTCCGAAAGCGGCAGAGGGCGCAACTTATCATTCTGTTGACACAGGAGAGATGTGGATCATGTGTAATAGGATGTGGTCACTCGATCTTAGAATGACTTATGCTTTTAAGTCTGCGTTAAGAGTTCCTTTAAACTAAGAGTAATTATAATAGTAAGAATAAGGAGGATACTATGTACGCAAGATTTGGACCTTTAGGGGCTCAAGGAATTGGGGCAGTAAATCCATTGGTAGCGAATATCTATGGTCAGCTTATTGTTCAGTCAGCTGGTGGTAAGCATCAGGAGGCAGCACTTGCTGGACGTCTCTTCGCAGCGGCAAACGTTGCAGTGATCACAACTGTTGCTGGGTGTACTGCAGCGGCATGGACAGGCCTGGGTATTGCAAACCCAGTTGGTAGTGGTGTTACTGTCATTGTTCATGAGTTTGCTTATGCTATGTATATCTTAACAACAGGTGCTGGACATCTTTCTCTGGGTACTACATCTTCAAGTGGTGCTGCTGCCTCTATCGTTCCTCGCAACAGATCGAACGGTGGACCTGCAAGTAAGGTCTATGCAAGTGCTGGTTGGACTATCACACCTGCTGGCGTTATCGAACAGTATATTGCCAGTCTACCTCATGGTGCTGCAACTGTTGATTGGGGTGCTACTCCTTCGAAGGTTGACCTTGATTCCAGCATTGTCCTTAACCCTGGCTTTGCAGTTATCACGGTTACTGACATTGTGCAGACGACTGTCTTTGGATTCAGCTTCCTCTGGGAAGAGATTCCTTATATTGCTCGTTACTAACTAACAACATGGGAGATGGTCTACAAGACATCTCCCATCTTCTCAAAGGTATAAGTATGGGAAAGCATGTTAATGAGAATGCTCCACGCAAGTATAGCATTGGTCAGATGTGGGATGTTCACCGTGAGATAATGAGACTGGCAATAACAGGTATGCAACATAATGAGATCGCTTATGAGTTGAATGTGACTCCTGCGATGGTCTCCTACACTCTCAACAGTCCTATTGTCAAGCGTCAGATGGACAACATGAGAGCAGCGAGGGATATGAACTCTGTCGATGTGGGGAAGCGTATTCATGAGCTTGCAGTGAAAGCGGTTGAGGTAATGGGAGAATTGTTGGATGATCCACTTCCCAATATACAACTTGGTGCCTCCAAGGATATATTGGATCGAGCTGGATTTGCCCCAATAAGAACACTGAGAACTGAGAATACAAATGTCCACTTCACTGCCGAGGAGATATTATCTATAAAGCAAAGAGCGAGGGATATTGGTCTTGTATATGATATTGGAGCTGTGAAGGAGATTAGCGATGGCGAATAAGAAGATATCAGCTATGACACCCGCTACTGTGATGGAGACTGGGGATAGTATCCCTTTCCTTGATGTCTCTCTATCTGCGAATGATAAGATAACGATAGACAACCTTGCCCTCTATCTCGAGTCCATAATGCAAGGTCTATCAATAGCAGTAGCAGGTGGGACTGTAGATGCAATAACAGCGACCTATACTCCTGCAATAGCACTGACAAATATGAAGATATGTGCGTTTGTAGCAGCTGGTGCTAATACAGTTATCAATCCTACCTTCGCTCCCAACGGTCTGACTGCACATACTATTACAAAGAATGGAGGCTCTGCTCTTGCAGCTGGAGATATCCCAGGTGCTCTTGCTATCTGTCTCCTTCAATATAATGTTGCAAATACAAGATGGGAACTTTTGAATCCTGCAGGTACATCCTTTACACGATCCCTCTTAAATTGTGCAGATGCTACTGCAGTCTTAACAGCATTAGGTCTAACAATAACAGCCTTTGCAAAGACCTTCTTAGACGATGCTGACGCTGCTACTGTTAAGGCAACTCTTGGTATATCTGCTGGTGCTACAGGTGCGAGAGTAAATAAGACAGATGGGGATAGTCCATATTCAGTTTCAGCTGCAAACCTTTCAGGTCTGTCTGTATTTACCAACACAGGAGCAGGAGCGCAGTGTATCTTCCAACTCCCTGCGGGTGCTGACGGGTATATGTTTCAAGGAATGGTTACTGTTGCTCAGTATATGCAGTTCAAGGCGAACGGTTCAGAGAAGATCCGTTATCTTGGCGTGGAATCAGCAGCTGGTGGATATGTCCGCTCCAACGTCATTGGAAACTTCATCATGGGTATATGGTCAGGAACGGAATGGGTCATCAAAGGTATCGGCGGTGCCTGGACTTACGATTCATAGGAGGTAGTTATGTCAGGGACATTTGGAGGTGGTTTAAAATCAGTCCAACGTGGAACTTTAACGATGGCAAGCAACCCGCAGACGGTGACGATCACGGCAGTAGATGTAAATAAATCCATTTTGCTTGTTACTTATTCGGGAGGGGATACATCACCTGCCCGCGCTCCGCGTGCAGTATTGACCAATACTACCACAATCACTTTAGACCAAACAACAACAGATACTGCGACAAGAGTTGACTGGCAAGTTGAGGAGGAATTTTAAATGTCTGGAACATTTGGAGTAGGGATAAAATCACTTCAGAGAGGCGTGGTCACGCCAGATGCAAATCCAAAGACGGTGACGATTACCGCAGTTGATGTAACGAAGTCCACCCTTTATGTTAGTCAAACTGCTGGTGAGGCTGGAATCAATTATATGGCAAGGGGAACATTAACTAATACCACAACAATCACATTTGACATGGTTGTTGCGGGATTTGCTTACCCACCGAAGATCGCATGGCAGGTAAGGGAACGATATTAAGGAGGTCTTATGGCAAACTACGCAATCATAGATGAAAACGGAATAGTCACGGGGGTGTCTCAACTTTCGGGAACTGTCATTCAGGATGACATGGTTGAGATTCAAGACTACGACCCGTCAATTATGGGGAAGAAGTGGGACGGGGCCAAGTTCAATGATCACACTCTGCTGCAGACTGTTGTGGTCGACCCGTTCCAGGTGGTCGACCCGTTCCAGGCGGTAAATGATAAACTTGATCAGATTATTCTCCTCTTAAAAAAGGGATAAGCGTGTTTAATAAATGAACACACTTGATAATGACATAGATGTTTTTGATAAAAGTGAGCAGGAACTCTTATTGTCTCAGTGCTTCTTAAGTACAAGAATCACTGCGAAAATACTATTCCCTGATCGCTTTTATCTTCCCTTCTCCTCTCTCCATGAGAAGATCTTCGAGGTCTTGGATAATGATAGCATACAAAAGGCAGTTATCATCGCCCCTCGAGGATTTGGTAAGACGAGCTGTGTCAACCTCGCATATCCAGGGAAGAAGATTCTCTTCCAAGAGAAGAAATTCATTGTCCCTATCAGTAATACAGCAACACAAGCAGTTATGCAAGGAGAGAACCTAAAGCGTGAACTTCTTCAGAACAGAATGATAACAAGAATGTTCGGCTCTATGAAGTCAGATTCCTTCTCCAAAGAAATGTGGATCACGAGTAGTGGAATAGCCGTTCTCCCTCGTGGTTCTGGACAGCAAGTTCGAGGCATTCTGCATGGAGATCATCGACCTGATCTTATCATCTGTGACGACTTGGAAGATACAGAGGGAGTGAAGAGTGAAGAGCAGAGGAAAAAGCTTAAAGAATGGTTCTTTGCTGACGTCCTTAACAGCGTCAATAGGGCTAGGAGTGATTGGAAGATTATCGTGATAGGATCCTTGCTTCATGAGGCCTCTCTTTTGGCAGATCTCTTGGACGATGATAGTTGGCATCATGTTCATCTCTCTTTGTGTGATGATAAGTTTCACAGCAACTGGCCGGACTTCATGAATGATAGTGATGTTTTGAAGCTGGCAGAATCCTTCCGAAAGCAAGGACTCTTGGACTCTTTCTATCGTGAGTACATGGGCATTCCGGTGTCCCTTGAAAGCAGATTTCGCAAGTCCTACTTCAAGTGGTATCAGGAGGACGACAATGATTTTCTTGATCAGAAGAAAAAGCTTGAGAACATTGTACTTATTGACCCTGCTAAGACGACTGAGATGCAAAGTGCAGAATCAGCAATCGTCGGTGTGGGAGTTGATATTAGAGGACCTAAGATATATGTACGAGATATTGTTGCGGGGAAGTTTCATCCTGACGAGATTTATAAGATAGCATTTGATATGGCAGATGCTCTTCGTGCAAGGGTCATTGGGATTGAAGTTACATCCCTTAATGAGTTCATCACTTATCCAATGAAGACATTGATGATCCAGCAGAAGAGAAACTATGAAATTGTCGAGCTAAAGGCGAGAGCGAGTAAAGAGGATAGGATAGCGATGCTCTTACCATTCTACCGAATGGGCTACATTTACCATAATAGTAGCGTTTGTAGCCCTCTCGAGGCTCAGTTGCTTTCCTATCCTCGAAGCAAGCGATGGGACGTCATGGACGCCTTTGCATATGTGGTAGAGATTCTTGAGATGGGTGGTCGATACTTCATACCAGAGGATGATGATGAGTCCCAAGATGAATTTGATGAGAAGAATTTTGATGATCTTACACCTCTCAAGCCGATGGAAGATTGGAGGAGTATTTAATGGCTACTATTCTTGATCCAGGTGGGAATCAGCAGACTGCTTTTGTTGAAGGGGATATCTCCTATAAGTATCCAGAGGGTCTTGACCTGAAGCCAGATAGTCAAGATCATAAGGATTTGCTTACTAAGATATATAATAGGGCAAGAGAGAGTAGTAATGAAATGAAGAAGAGGCACGATTCTTGGAAAAAGATCGACCACTCTCTAACTGCATATGTTCCTCTTGATGATGCTGAGTCTATTACCAAGCAGAAGGATAGTCGTAAGCCTGTTTCTATAGTTGTTCCCTACTCTTATGCAACTCTTGAGACTCTTCTTACATACTTTGTCTCTGCATTTCTAGACATGCCGATCTTTCGCTATGAGGGATCATCTCCTGCCGACTTGATAGGGGCAATAATGCTGGAGAAAGTGATAGAACATCATAGTATGTACTTCAAACATGCCCTTAATCTTCATACACAGTATCGAGACAGTCTTGCATATGGCTTTGGAGCAGTGGCAACAGGTTGGGATAAGAAGTGGGGATTCAAGACAGAGATACAACCTGATGGATTCTTCTCTCAAATCTTCTCCAAGTTCATAAATACTGGACAAAAGCGAGTAAATGTTGAGACAATCTTATATGAGGGGAACACTCTTCGCAACATTGATCCTTATCTTTACCTCCCAGACCCTAATGTTCCTACACATGAAGTGCAGAGAGGTGAGTTTGTAGGTTGGATTGAGCCCTTGAACAAGATGAGACTATTGGAAATGGAACGTGAAGACGATTCCATCTTCAACGTCAAGTATATAACCACTAATTATCAAGGATATTCTCAGTTCAACTTAACAAGAGGCTCAAGTGGGACTGGAAGATATGATAGAGATGGCTCAGCAACTGGAGGTTATGCCACTACCACGACAACTCCCATAGATGTCATCTGGATGTATGTGAATCTTATTCCAAAAGAGTGGAAGTTAGGTACAAAAGAGTATCCTGAGAAGTGGCTCTTCGGTCTTGCGGCTGATAAGTATGTGATTTGCGCTAAGAAACTTGGCTTGAACCACGATATGTACCCTGTTTCTGTATCTGCTCCTGACTTTGATGGTTACTCAACTAGTCCAATCTCCAGACTGGAGATGCTCTATGGTTTGCAAGAGACTTTGGATTGGCTATTCTCTTCGCATATTACTAATGTTCGTAAAGCTATAAATGACATGCTCATAGTCGATCCAAGTCTCATAAATATAGCAGATCTTGAAGATCCAAAGCCTGGAAAGTTGATCAGGATGAGGAGGACAGCATGGGGCAAAGGAGTGGAGAATGCAGTAAAGCAACTTCCAGTAACAGACATAACGAAGCAGCATATTTCGGACGCTGGATATATAGTCGACCTTATACAGCGTGTATCGGCTGCTACAGACGCTGTTTCTGGCGTGATTCGGAAGACGTCAGAGCGGGTGACTGCACAGGAAAGCAAATCTACACAGGCATCTGCCCTCTCAAGATTGGCTAAGGCTGCGAAGATTACTTCCCTTCAAAGTATGTTTGATATTGGTCTTATGTTTGCAAGTCAATGTCAGCAACTTATGACCAACGATATGTATGTTAAGACTACTGGGACTTGGCAAGAGCTCTTAATCAAGGAGTATGGTCCTGATGTCTCTCGCCTCAAGGTGAGTCCAAATGATCTTGTTATCTCATATGATCTCATCATCAAAGATGGATCTGTACAGACAAGTGAACAGTCAGATAATTGGGTACAGCTCTTCCAAATCATCTGTCAGCAGCCTGCCCTCTTCCAGAACTTCGATGTGGTTCGTATCTTCAAGCATATCGCCAGGGTGATGGGAGCTAAGGATATTAACGAGTTCATCTTACAACATGGTCAAGTGCCTCAGATCAATGCTCAGGTGCAACCTCAAGCAAAGATAGATAAAGGTGTGCAAGCTGGGAATCTTGTTCCTACAGGTCAATTGCCGGGAATGCTAAGTCAAGGAGGGGGACAATGATAGAGATATATAAGAGTGATATTATCAAGTTTAAGGAAAGTGTAGTATGGAGGGAGATTGAGAAGGAGTTAAATGGGACTATGATTGTTCTTGTTTCTAGTCTTATGACTCTTAATCCTCAGATAGAATGTGCAGAACTTGCAAGAGCCCAAGGAAGATTAGAAGCACTTAAAACCTTTTTAGAAATGCCTGACGACCTCTATGCCGATGCGTTAGAGGAAAGGGAGAAAGAGATGAAGGAGGAGAAAGACAATGAGTGAAGATACGCCGAATGTTGCTATGGAACAAGATGTTACGGATATTATAAGTGATGAACCTTCTCTAGAATCAGTGGATGGTGGAGAATCTACTGCAGAAGATACTCCACCTGCGGAGGCCTCCCCGGCTGCGGTTGTTCCCTCCTCCGCACCTGTGGTTGACGGACCTCCAGTTGATGGAGGGGCGCCTCTAGTCGCACCTTCGGCAAGTGTTCCTGGAGCGCCTCCTCCTGAACCTCTGTCTAGGGAACAGGAGTTGGAGAGAGATAATGCCCTTTTAAGAGGAGAGATTCTTAAGTTTTCGAACAAGTTTATGGGACTGGAGCCTAGACCTACAGGTCAACAGCCTGTGGCTGTGAGACCTGGAGCAGCGGGTGGAGCACAGAGACAACCTCAGCTCCTAAACTTCATCAAAGATGAAGGTATGTTTGATGAGACGATGAAGAATGCTGAGAACATGAACGCCCTTCTCACAGTAGTCGTGCAGACAGCTGTGGAACAGGCTCAGAGAGTTGTACCTGCTCTTGTTAGCCATATGGTTAATCATCAAGTTACGATGAAGACTGCGGCTACAGAGTTTTATAGGAAGAATGAAGATCTTCTTCCACATAGAAGTTTCGTTGGCTTTATCGCTAATGAAGTGACAGCCAAACATCCTGATTGGGACTTAGAGAAAGTGTTAGGAGAAACAGAGAAGGTGTCTAGAGAAAGACTGATCTTAAAATCGGCGGCAGGTGGAAGTGCTCCAGGAGCAGTCCCAAGTGGTTCGCCAGCGTCAGTCCCAGGAGGTAGACAACCCTCGAATAGTCCAGCTTTCGTTCCCAGAGGTGGAGGTAGAAGAGGCCCTAATGATGGGAGTAATATAACACCTGTTGAGAAAGAGATAAGTGATCTGATTTCAGATTTTCTATAAAATAGGAGGAATCGAAGATGGCTGGTTTAGATAAATTTTTGTACAACTTCGCAAGACGCTTTGCGATTCCTATGGTTAAGTTAACTGGTAGAGCAGAGACAATGACAGCTATTGCTGTTAGCACTATTATGAAGGATAGTGCTGGTAAGATTCTTCAATGCTCAGGTGCTACGGTACCTACCGATGCAAGTACAGGCTTTGCAAAGGGATGTGAGTTTATTCTTACATCTGCAACAACAGGTATTGGTGGAATCTATGTTAATATAGGTACATCAACAGCTTGCGTCTTTGTGAGACAGCCTTATTGTCCAAGGGTAGGTGGGGATGCTACTATCTATGCGGCTGCAGCATCTGGTGCTGTTACAGCGGCTAATATAGCTGGTTGTAACGTGACAAATACAGGTGCTGGTGCATTGGTTCTAATCACCCTTCCTGCTGTTGCTACAATGGCAGGTAAGGCTTTCAGAGTATATCAGACAGTAGCTCAGATTACCAACTTGAGTCTGGCAGCTGTTTCTGTCTATCTTGCTGGAAGTGGTGTTGCTGGGAAGTATCTAAGTATTCCTGCTGTGATTGGGAACTACGCTGATATCTACTGTGATGGAGTTGCTTACTATGTCGAAGGCTGGAGTGGTGTCTTGACGAAGGAAGCATAATTTAAGTAAGGATAAGGAGGTAACTGAAAATGGGTGATCCTAAGTATATTTATGATCTGAGACAAGTTGTCTATGATGCTCAGGTCTTGCAATCAAGCACCAATACGGTGGCAGTGACTCAGGACATTGATGATACTACATCGTATGCAGGTGTGACTGAAGCTCTTGGTGGTGCTTGGACAGTTGGAGCGGGTGGAACTAATGGTCTTGCTGCTCTTGCAGCTAGGTTGGAGTTTCCTAAGAACTTGGTCTTTACAGTGGCTGGAGCGCATGTTACTCAGTACTATGCCAGAGCATATGGTATAGGTATGAATGGTAGGATGCAGAGTGAACTATTCACAATCACCGCTGCTGGCACTTACACAGGAAATCTTGCCTTTCTGACATGTGATAGAGTGGCCTTCTGGGGCTATGTTGGAGCTGGGTTGGATACTACTGAAGAAGTTATGATTGGTGTCGGCACTAAAGTTGGTCTTCCGATGCCGGAAGGTGCTGTTCTTGTTGATGTCATTAAGGAACGATTCAACTCGGTTGAAATTATTAACAATCCTGCGGGCGTTAACAGAACATATGGTACGTACATTCCGACAAGTACTCTTGATGCTTCCAAGGTTCTGGAACTCTGGTACACCATCAAGATTCCCTTAAACTTCTAAAGGAAGACTATAGATAAAGGAGGTAAGTGAACATGGCTTTTTTAGGAATGAGAGGCAACGGTGATTGGGTTACTGATCAACGACCTAAAAATTGGAGAGAAACAATTCTCTTTCTTTATCCCAACGGCTCTATGCCCTTGACTGCTATTATGAGTAAGATGAAGAATGAGAAGACTGATGATCCTCAGTATAACTGGTGGACGAAGACTCTGGCTACTCAGTCAGCGACTATCACGGGAGTCTTTACCGATCCCACACTTGTGACTGTATATGTTTCGTTGGCTGCGATTGGAGCTATTCTCTATGTGAAGATGGCTGAAGCTAGTGCTTCACAGTTCAGAGTTGGACATCAAGTTCTTCTCCGAATGACTACTGACTCCACGCTGGATGCGGTTGCAAAGGTGATTGGGAAACAAGCGGCAGGTGTCAACTCTTATATCATGATTAAGCTGTTGGAAGCGGATGATAATAGCACGCAGGGTCATACCCTTGTCAATGCGAATGTCTGCCTGATCATCGGCAACATCAACGCGGAAGGTGCTGCTATGCCCTCTGCTCTTTCGTATGATCCTGTGAAGTATACAAACTACACCCAGATCTTCCGTACGCCTCTGAGCATCACCAGAACTGCTCGCAGAACGAAGTTGAGAACTGGTGATCAGTATAAAGAGGCAAAGCGTGAAGCCCTCGAACTGCATGGAATTGAGCAGGAGAAGGCATACCTCTTCGGTATCGCAACTGAAGGTACTGGGGACAACGGTAAGCCTGAGAGAACAACTGAAGGTATCATTACACACCTGAAGGTTAATCTCCCGGCTAACGTTAATGACTTCAGGCTGAATGCTACCTATACTGGCAAGGCGTGGTTGGATGATGCTGGTGGTGAGGATTGGCTTGACACATACCTTGAGCTGGTCTTCAGGTATGGTAGGAATGAGAAGTTGGCAATCTGCGGTTCGGGTGCACTTCTTGGTCTTAACAAGTTGGCAAAGGGTGGAGCTCATATGGACTTGAACTCGACCACGAAGTCATACGGTCTTAAGATCACTGAGTGGATCACCCCCTTTGGGACGGTCAACCTCATGACACATCCTCTGTTCTCTGCTGAAGCGACCCTTCGTAACGCTATGCTCATCATCGAACCTGCGAATCTATCTTATCGTTTCATTGACGATACGCAGTTCTATGCTGAAGGTGATGCGAAACAGGCAGCTCCTGGAACGCAGGGTGGAAGAATTGATGGAACTCAGGAGGAATTCCTGACTGAAGCAGGTCTTGAGTATCATCATCCTTACACATCTGTCTATCTGGACGGTGTTGGACTTCCTAACATCGTGTAAGTGTTGAACATGGAGGCTCCTCAATGGTGGGGAGCTTCCATTTCAAATAGCGTGTTCAATTATTAAACATGCTTATGGAGACTGAAGATGTTATATCATACCTTACGACAAAAGTTCGTTGAGTTATCAGGTCGATATGACCTTGTTAATGTAACTTGGGAAGATAACGGTGCTGATTTCTTCATCAATTCTGGTCAGCGCTTCTTAGATCGAGTCTCTACATATGGAAAAGGTACTGCGAAGAATGTTCAGTCTATCGCAGCTGGCACTATTATTGTTAGATCAGTGGATCTTATCGCAGTTCATGAGGTTTGGGCAGGGAATTCTGTTGATGGTCTTATTCCTCTGACCAGATATTCTATGAATCAGCTCAGAGGTACCTTTGGAAAGCAACTCTCCTCCATAACACAAGGTACTCCTGCCTATTTCTGTCCAGTCTCTCTCAGACCATATCCAGATAATCAGTCGATAGCTGGTTGGACAGGTTATTATGACATTGACGATCTTGTCTTAGCAGACTTGCATCATACCTATAATGGTATAATCTTGGTTCCACCTCCTAATAAGACTTATTATATATCTATCATTGGGAAATTCTATAGTCCTGTCCTTTCTGCCACTCTTGCATTAGGAGTTTGGACAGATACTAAGTCATATTGGACAGAAGTACATCCAGACATACTGTTGGAGGCTGCTCTCTTCAAATTGGAGACCTTCTATAGAAATACAGAGGGTGCGAAAGATTGGCAGACAGCTATGAATGCTGATCTTACAGGGATAGATGCAGCTCTTGTTGAAGAATCACTTAGAGAAAGTCAGGAGATGGATGGATGAGAGGCTTTCACTCAGATTTTAAGAAAGGCTTGACAGGAGGCTTGCGACCTGACTATATTATGGTCTCTAACTCTGCTCTCTTGTCTCAGGCTATCAATTGTAGGTTGAGACCAAGTGGTCTTGAGGGATATTCTCAACATATTGCCCTTCTTCCTACCTTCTACGACTATTTAACAGGTGTTGCTGTTACTCTTACATATAGTTGGCCTTTTCCTCAACTCTTTAACACAGATAGTGGATTCTATGTCTGTACAAAGAGTGCAATATATAGGGTCTGGGGTGAGGGGACTGGGCTTAAGAGTGAGAAGATAATAACCTTACCAATAGATACAGTTTGGCCTTGGACATTAGCAGATTGTCCTAAGTTTCCTGTCTTTGCTAATGGAGATTATCTTGTTTACTATGATTATGATCTAACAACATGGATCTCTTATTCCTTTAAGTATGGAACAATAGCTGGAAATCATTGGAACACTTCTTGGCACACACCCTTGGCTGCCTGCTACTTTCGTGGACAGATCTTACTAGCGGGTAGTAATGATCCTAATATTCTTGATGATAATAAGAAGATTCGCTTTTCAGATATAGGTGTGTTTGACTTCCTTGGAAGGGATCCTGCAGCGTCTGCTGCTGATATTCTTCGAAATATAGCAGGTGAGGTGAACTTCTCCTCAGCGGTTGAAGAGAGAGTATTGAGGCTAGCTCCTCTTGGAAAGTGTGTGATAGCATATGGTCAGTTTGCTATCCAATCCTTAACACCTGTTCAAGATCCTGCTCCTACTTACTCTCCTGATGAGATTGCAGACTATGGAATAGCTTGTCCTCTTGCAGTTGGAGTTGGAAAGGATGAGCACATATTTGTATGTAGAACTGGACACCTTTGGAAAGTGGCTGGTGGTCAGGGAGCTCCTGTTGTTAGTAAGCTTGGATACTTGGAATGGTTAGGGCCTCTGCAGACAGGAGTTGATCTTACTAAGCAGTTAGGTCTTATTAGTATCTTATACAATCCAACAGAGAAGGAATACTATATAAGTAATGGGACTACCTCTTATATATACAACTCTCTCGGTCTGACACAAGGAAGTAAAGCAGTATATGGTTGGGCAGACTATACAAATGTTGCATCTATCGATACAGGCTACATTGACTTGGAAGATGGGACTGGTGAGATTCTTCTTGAAGATGGTGGCTATGTTGAACTTGAGAACTACACTATGCCTATCGCCTCTTCCAATGTTGGCTTGTATGTAGATGATGCAGCTCTAACCACATATCTCCAGTTAAGAACTGATGCTATTGACTTTAGCTTACCAGCTATCAAGACAATAGAGTCAGTAGATCTAGACATGGACATACCAGCAGCTGCAACTGTAGAGGTTATGGTAGAGTGGGTTAATAGTATGAATGATACTTGGCATACTACCACTTGGAAGAGATGTAATCCAGCTGGTATGTGCTATCCACTTGTATCTGGAGTCTTGTTTAGAATAAATGTGAGAGTGGCTAACTATTATAATACCGGTCTTGATACTACGGTTATAAGAAGTATAGGTGTATCTTGGAAACAGAGTGATAAGACTGGGATAAGGGGGGCGAGACAACAAAGTGCTGATTCTTCTGCTACCTGAACAGATTGCTGAAAAGTGGAATGCTCTTGCTCCTGATATTGAGGCAGGACTTCCTCCCATTGTTGGGAGAGATTGTGATATGAATTCTATTCTCAACGCTTCTCTCACAGGTACTCTTCAGTTATGGTTGGTGAAGAATGAGGAGCAAGAGAGTGCTGGTCTTATTATTACAACTATTGATTATGACATAGCTTCATGCACCAAGATGCTTCTTATATACACTACTACTATGTATAAAGGGGCTAAGCTTAATGATTTCAAGAGTGCCTTTGAGACATTAGATACATTTGCAAGAAGTAAGGATTGTGGAGGAATAATGGGATACTCGAACAATGAAACTATTATTAAGTATATGAAGCAACTGGGTTGTGAGGTTGACCAGAAGCTGGTAATGTGGAGGTTAAAATGACTTGGGACTATCCAGCATATATGACTACAGTTCACGGGAATTGGCTTACTGCGATAGATGCACTTATAACAGCATCTACCTTTCCCACTCTTACACCTTATAATCCTGCCACTCTGATCGCAGGTATGCTCACGAATATAGGGCAGCTTCAGACTATCGTGACAGCCCTTGATGAGCACGCTGACTATGATACGATCTATGCTAATGCGATTAACCTTATTGATACAACCTTTGTACCTGAAGCTTATATAGTGGCAAGGATAGCTGCTCACACAACTGATCTTGATACTGAGATCAATACGAAGATATATCCTCGATTCTTATCAGGTATGAGAAACATCAATGCTGTTCTCTCCTCTGCTTTCGTAATTGGGCAAGCTGCTATTGCACAGGATAAGTTGGATAAGGTTGCCAAGTTCAGCGCTGATATGAGGTTGCAAGTGTTGAATAAGAGATCTGATATGGTGACGGCAGTAGCAGGGGAAATGCTTAGGATCAAGCTTCAGAAGATGGAGTTCAATCGAGTTATTGTTTCTCTTGAGCTTGACTATGCTCGACTTGCTCTTGCTGCTAATAGC
>Ga0208103_1000379_pt1 | contig 15943 bp, 16 predicted proteins | sample CryBogmetaGMA75M_FD_184550 | JGI IMG/M metagenome (GOLD analysis project Ga0208103, IMG submission 184550) | Freshwater microbial communities from Crystal Bog, Wisconsin, USA - MA7.5M (SPAdes) | ecosystem: Environmental > Aquatic > Freshwater > Lake | place: Crystal Bog, Wisconsin, USA... | reverse complement strand
AGATTTAGTAGGTGAAGGATCGACGGCTGATTTAGTTGCTCGTGCGAAAGCAGCTAAGGGAACCGTCGTTCAAGTCGGGGAGGATCGTTATGTTGCGTTTGTTGAACTTGATAAACGTACCAGTGCTTTCCCTAAAAAAATCGGTGCACAAAACAGTGAGCTTTTACCATGGGCTGTGCTAATCGAAGGTGGAAAAGCAAAAGCGTTAAATGCAAAATATTTTATCGCAGTGAGCTATCCATTGTTAGATATGGGCGGATTTATGGGAATTATGACGATTCCTGATGCCGTTACAAAAAGTCTTCAAAAAACGTTTAAATAATTTTACATTTTCCGTTTAGCCTTCCCTTCTGCGGGTTTAGGGTGAACGGATAAATCTCCTTTTCTCTTTAAATTCTTTCCTTCTTATTTTTGGATATACTATTGCAACTTCTGTTTAGGAATATACACATGGCTGATATTTACCAAGACCCAACAAGTAACGAATGGTTTTACCCCTCCAGCGGATACATTTTAAGTGAAACAGACAGTAGCGGGATTATTACGTATGTGAATGATCTTTTTTGTGAAGTTGCGGGATATACCAAAGAAGAACTTCTCGGTCAACCGCATAACATGGTGCGTCATCCTGATATGCCTCGTATTGCTTTTAAAGGATTATGGGATGATTTGCAAAGTAAAGGTTTTTGGACAGGATTTGTCAAAAATCGTCGAAAAGATAACGGACATTACTGGGTTTACGCCACAGCGCTTCGACGTGAAAAAAGTGATGGAAGTGTTTCGTATCTCTCGATACGTATCAAACCCCAAAGAAGCGATGTTGATGCGTGTGTGAAGCTGTACGCAGAGCTTAAGGCGCAGGAATGACGTTATAATTTAAACTCTATTTCCTCTAACATTCGTTGAACAATATCTTGATAATATTTTTTTTGTGCATCACTTCCCAGTGCTACTGGAGGCTCTCCATTATCTGACCCCTCACGTATTTCCATATCAAGCGGTATTTGACCTAGCAGGGGAATATTGTATCGCTCGCTTAATCGTTGTCCTCCCCCTGAACCAAAAATATCATAACGATTTCCCGTATCCGGAGCGATAAAATAGCTCATATTCTCCACCAAACCTGCCATGGGAACATGGATGTCTTGAAACATTCGGATGGCACGGCTGACATCATCGGATGCGACAAGCTGAGGTGTGGTTACCAAAACACCTGCCGTGATGGGAAGCTCTTGCGCCATGGTGAGCTGAATATCACCAGTGCCCGGAGGCATATCAATGACCATAAAATCAAGCTCGCCCCATGCAACGTCTTCGAGAAACTGAATAAGGGCAGAAACGGCGACGGATGAACGCCAGACAAGCGGTGTATCCGACGTAGGGGTAGTTAATGCTACACTCATGATTTTGAGTCCGTAGTTTTCGCTTGGGACGATTTTATTGTTATCATTCCAACTGATTTTTTCCAAATCGGTATTGGTGAGGCGCGGGACGTTGGGTCCATACACGTCAGCGTCTAATAAACCCACTTTGTAGCCTAGTTGGGCAAGTGCGATAGCGAGATTGACACTCACGGTACTTTTGCCCACTCCGCCCTTTCCACTCGTGACTGCGATAACGTTTGCTGCATACGGTGCTCGATTGTTGGGGGTTGCGGTTGTTCCGTAGTTGGTATCTTTTTGTACTTGGGCTTTTTTTGTAATATTTAACGATTTGAATTCATGTGTAAAAGCCGTTTCGATGGCTGCTTTAACTGTGAGGTATGATTCATCACTTACGGTGAGAAGCTCTACGTGAGCATTTCCGTCAGTTACTTTTGCGGTAGAGATGAGCTTTAACTCTCCTAGCGTTCGGTCAAGATTTGGGTATTTAAGCGTTTGAAGTGCATGTTCAAAATTTTTACTATTCATAAGGATTGCCTCTAACATCTCGTGCGAGAAGGGATTTTGTTCCATTGGCTTTTTGTGCCAGCTTGGAAAGAGGAACACGCGCGGCAGGATATTCGAGACTAAGACGGTGATACGCGGTAATGCGCTCATCAATAAGACGATTAAGTGCTACAACAACACCGTTGATGGTTCCTAGCTTATCCGTTTCATTGAGAAGATCTTTGATGAGCATTTCTCTTGAGTGCATTTTAAGCTCAAGTCCATTCATCGCGGCAATGTGGATAAAGTCAGCGGCACTAAGATAGAGCCCTGAAAAAAAAGTATTCAAAAAATGATTTTCAAGCGTTAAAAATTTACTGCGTATTTCATGGTCGTGTTTTTTCATTTTGAGGCATCCAGATTTGCTTGTGCTGCTTTTGTTACGTCAATGTCATTATCTTTTAGAAGAGATTCAATGATTTCTCTTGGGGCAGCACGATTTTCTGCAAGGCGCATACGAACCATTTTATCATTGTCATCGACTAAAATTTTGAGCAGTTTTGCAGGTGTGTTTGGGTTACCTGAGAGACCATCACGGACAATTTTTTCATCACTGAAAAATTTCTCTAAAATATCACTGGGGGTTGAGGGATTGGTAGCAACCAGTGCGCGAACCAGATTGATAGAATCGTTGGCTAAATGGCGTAAAACTTCAACCGGTGTGTGCGGATTTTTAGCAACTGCCCAGCGCGCTCCCATATCAATAGGATTTTGAGAAATATCGATTAGCAATGCAACCATAATAGGACTGTATTCTTTCTCACGTTCATAAACGCAGGTGCGTAATGAAAGATTCATGGCGACTTGACCCACGAGCTGTTTATCCTCTTTAAAGGCATCATAAATAGTCCGTACCTCTTCGATGGGCAAAGTTTTATCTTCGAGAAATTCAATAAGAGCGAGGGTGTCTGAATGTTCGATTGCATAAGAAACGGTGGCAGTACTCATACTTGGAATCCTTAGAATTTGATAATAATGTAATCGTGATACTAGCAAAAACTCATTAAACAAATACTTTTAAGTTCAAGCTATAAGGTTAAGAAAAGATAATGGTTTTATAAGAAAACGTAAAAAAACGTTAGTGTAACAATATCACACTGATTTGTGATGAGAATGTAACAAATTGTAAAAAAAGTGTAAGTTCTAAAAGCGCTTTAAGAGTTATTAAGACTGTCATATCTATAATAGGGACGGTTATTCTGTAAAAATTAGTTGTACCCTATAGGGATGCAATGGGAGTTAAGAATATTAATTTTAGAGAAAAAGGAGCATGGATGAATAGATTGTTAATGACACTCTGTTTGGCGGCATCATTATCTGCAGCGAATGTATTGGCAGCGGATTATGTAAATAAGGGCATTCTTATTTCAGCCGAAGACGCGGTTAAGTTGATCGGAAATCCAAAAGTTATGTTTGTATCGGGTGATAACGAAGACATTTATAAATTAGGGCACATTAAGGGCTCAGTTGAAATGTATGCGCACCACTTGCACCATTCAGAGATTGATGGAGAGATGCACTGTGCACCTTTGTATCGCTGTGTTGATGATGCGGAGCAAACAATCGGTAAAAAAGGGATCAGCAATGACATGATGGTTATCGCATACGATGACTTCAAGGGTCCCAACGCGACGGGTGTTTATTCATTTTTTGACAGTTATGGACACAAAAATGTAAAAGTCCTTAACGGTGGACGTGCAGCGGTGATGGCAGCAGATCCAGCTCAAAAAGAGTACGATGCGCTTAATAAACAATTAAAAGCTCTTACAAAAACTCAAAAAGATGCAAAAGAAGCGTTGAAGCAAGAGGGTGCAGATAAAGCGGCTCTTGATGCTACTATTGCAAAAACTCAAGCAGATTCTTCAGCCGTAAAAGCACAGATGACAGAAGTTGAAAAACGTCTTTTGGTCGTAAAAGGTGATGAAAATGTTACCGCTAAAACGTATAAAATTGATCCTAAAAACGTCAAATACACTGCGATTGCGGATAAGAATGAAGTCAAACATGCGATGGAAGATATTCTTAAAAATGGTAAAAGTTCCAAATTTGTTATTATTGACTCTCGCGGACTTGCAGAGATTATCGGTGAGCGTAAAATGGATAACGTAGCGCGCGGCGGACACATTCCGGGAGCAACTTTCATCGAGTGGAGTCAAATCTCCGATGCAGATAAAAAAATGTCGTTTAAATCTGCTGATGAAATTCAAAAAATTTACGATAATTATGGTGTTACCAAAGATAAAACGATTTACGCTTACTGTCAAGTAGGGGCGGGTCGCGGTTCTGAACACATTACAGCGCTTCAATTGCTCGGTTACAAAAATGTCAAAGTCTTCACTGGAAGCTGGGATGTTTGGGGTAACGACATGAATCTTCCGATTAAACGATAAGGCTCAAATATGACAAAAGTAATGAACAATAATCGTCGTGATTTCCTGAAAGTATCAGGGATGACGGCGGCATTGGTGGCTTCACAAGGGTCACTTTTCGCAAAAACAAATGTAATGTCGGTTGAAAACGGGAAAGAAAATTACCCAAATACCAACTATACCGAAAGCATGTATCGCAACGAGTTTGCGTTTACGTACGGTAAAAAAGAAGAGCACGGTTTTGCATATCACTGTGTAAACTGTCAAGGTAACTGTGCGTGGGAAGTTTGGTCAAATAACGGTGTAGTTACCCGTGAAAACCAATCAGCTCGCTATCCGGTTATCAATGCAAAAATCCCTGACTTCAACCCACGCGGATGTAACAAAGGGGTTCAGCACTCTCAAGTAATGTACCAAAAAGACCGTTTGCTGTATCCAATGCAGCGTGTTGGTGAGCGTGGTGAAGGTAAATGGAAACGTATTAGCTGGGATGAAGCAGCTGAGGTGGTATGTCAACAAATTTTTGATTGTATGACCGACCCTGAACGTGGACCGGATAAATTGATGGTTCATGCGGGTACTGGTTTGCTCACAGAAGGTCGTCGTGGTGCTCCATTGCGTTTCTCGACTCAATTGGGTGCGATTCGTATTTATCCATCATCATATCTAGGGGACATGTTCTCAGGTGCTGCTATCGCATACGGCGAGGGTAACGTTGGTTGTACGTGGGACTTCATGTATACCGTCGATACGGCTGTTATGTGGGGTGGAAATCCATCGGTTTCTCGTATCCCTGATGCTCACTTCGTTTGGGAAGGAAAATACAACGGAGCGAAAGTCATCGTTATTACTCCTGAGTTTAATGCAACGGCTAAATCAGCGGATCTTTGGATCCCGATCAAAGCGGGTTCAGACAATATCTTGGCGATGAGCGTTATGAATGTTATCATCAACGAAAAGCTTTATAAACCAGAGTTTATGAAAACGTTTACCGATCTTCCATTCTTGGTCGATGTAAAAACGCAAAAAATGATTCGACGCTCCGATATGGAACACGCGGCGAATGAAGAAGATCACCATAAGTATACGGAAGAGTTCTACTGTATGAATTCAGCTACAGGCAAACCTGCATTAATGCCGGCATCTGAGGGAAGCGCAATCAAATCGCTTCGTCTTGATGAGCAGGGAATTACTCCTGAGCTTGAGGGTTCATGGACCATTACCGATATGCATGGTGATAAGCGCAATGTAACAACGGTATTTGAAATGCTTAAAGCATCAGCGGCTAAATTTGCTCCTGAAGCAACTAAAGATATTACAGGTGTTCATCCGGATACTGTTCGTATTCTTGCTCATGATATTGCATTGCCAAAAGTTGTTGAGATTACGACAGGTTTCTCCCTCAATAAATATTTCAATGGTGTAATGTCCATCTGGAATATCTCTTCCATTTGTGGATTAACAGGACGTATGGGACCATACGGCGGACTTAATACTGAAAATGAATTCCAACTCTCTGGACTTGGTGTATTGGCAGGATTCAGCGGTAAGTACAATGCTCGTTTTGGTTCTGGTTTCGTGGGCGAATTTGTATTCGGTGATGGAATGAAATCGTTTGATAAATTTTTCAGCGATGAAGACGTTAAGCGTGCACAAAACGGTATGTCTAAAAAAGAGTACATGGCAGTATTGTCTGAAATGCTCAAGCAAGGCGAGAACGATACGGTTAATAAAGAATCTAAGCATGGAAATGTCAATAAGCCATGGTGGCAGCCTGATTGTGCTCTCATCGTAGCAGACTCAAAATTCCGTCGTAATAAAGGATCTGAGTACCGTAAAGCATTTTTGGAAAAAACGAAGTTTTACGCGTATGTCGATTATCGTATGTCTGAAGCAGCGCAATTTGCAGATATTTTACTTCCTGCAAAATCACACTATGAAGTGTACGATCTTCGAACAAGTCCAGGTTACCACCGTTTTACGAACCTTGCTCAACCGGTTGCAAACATCAAAAATATTGGTGAGTCAATGGACGAGTGGTCAATGTTTACTCTTCTTGCTAAAAAAATGGAAGAGCTTGCAAACCGTGCTGAAAATATTAGCAAAGCAAAAGTTCCTGATCATAAAAAATACGCAAAACCTGGTTTCCATGATTTGACGATATTCCACAAAGAGTACACAAATACGGATGCTGAGTCTGAAGGTGCTGGTGAAAACTATCTCGGAACCGATAAGATGGCAGTACAAGCCGCATTGGAAAAATGTGAGCAGTATGAGCCATGGACCATGGAAAAAATGTACAAAGTGGGCGGATTCTTGCTTATTAATGAAAAAGCAGCAAAAAGTTCACCGTTGTATTCGGATCGTCCATACAGCTCTATGGAGTTCAATCTTTATAAATTTGAACGTCTTGATACGCTCTCTGGACGTCAAACGTTTTACGTTGACCATGATATGTACATCAAAATGGGTGCTGCAACGAATACTGGTATGGAAGGAATTCGCCCACAAAGCAAAGATCATCCATACGTGTTTATGACACCCCATGCTCGTTGGTCGATTCACTCTAACTATAAAACGTCACGTACGCTTCTACGTTTACAGCGTGGTGTTCCTGCGATCCAAGTAAATCGTGTGGTTGCAGAGTCTAAGGGGATTAAAGATGGAGAGACTATTCGTATTTTCAATCACCAAGGTGAGTTCTATGCAATGGCAAAACTCTCTTCATCTGCACCTGCGGATGGATTGGTTCTTGAACATGGATGGGAACCGTACATGTATTTGAAAAACAAAGGTCACAATGAGGTCGTTCCTGTCGCAATGAACCTTTTGGAAATGGCTGATGGCTGGGGTCACTTGAAATTCGGTGGTCTGTGGGATGGTAACCAATACGCTTACGATGGTGCCGTGAACTATGAAAAAGCAACTGACGTAAAATATTAAGGGGTTTAGATGTCTAAAAGACAATTAGCAATGGTCATGGACCTGAACAAATGTATCGGGTGCCAAACATGTACTGTGGCATGTAAAACACAGTGGACGAACCGTAATGGTCGTGAATATATGTATTGGAATAATGTCGAGACCTATCCGGGTACGGGTTATCCTAAAAACTGGATGGAGCTTGGTGGCGGATTTGATGCTGCTGGCGATCTTCAACCGGGGGTTATTCCTAATCTTGAAGCCGATTATGGGGTTCCTTGGGATTATAACTATGAGTCGTTGATGACGGACAGCGCGGAGCACAGCCACTTCAAACCACACGTTTCCCCTACATGGGGACCAAACTGGGATGAAGACCAAGGTGCGGGTGCATTCCCACAGGATAACTATTTCTTCTATTTGCCACGTATTTGTAACCATTGTACAAATCCGGGTTGTTTGAGTGCGTGTCCTCGTGATGCTATCTTCAAGCGTGAGCAAGACGGGGTTGTTTTGGTTGACTTGGATCGTTGTCAAGGATACCGCTACTGTATCGCGGGATGTCCTTACAAGAAAATCTATTTCAATCCAAAAATCTCTAAATCAGAGAAATGTATCCTTTGTTTCCCACGTATTGAGCAAGGTTTGCCACCAGCGTGTGCGCAACAATGTGTTGGTCGTATCCGTTTCGTAGGATTCTTGGATGATGAAGAGTCACAAGTGTATAAATTGGTACACAAATACAAAGTAGCCATCGGTTTGCGTCCTGATTACGGCACACAACCAAATGTCTATTATGTTCCGCCAACCGAATCTCCTGCGAAGTTTGATGCTGAGGGGAAAATCATTGAAGGGTCAACACGTCTTCCAATCGAAGAACTTGAAAAACTCTTTGGACCTGATGTTCACGCGGCAATCAAAACGTTGAAAGACGAAATGAAAAAACGTAAAGAGACAGGCGTGAGTGAACTTATGGATATTTTGATTGCGTATCAACATGCGGATATGTTCCGTTTGGATAACAATTATTATCAAGAAGTTGCAAAAGAGCAAAAGCGTACACCATTGGCACCTGTAGATACTCGCTACCTTGCCGGTAAATTTACGAAAGCAGGAGGACACCACTAATGAATAAGATTTTAACATCGCTCCTTTCATTGGGTGTTGCGGCATCTGCCGCATTGGCAGCTAACAGCGCAATCACAGCAGTAAAAGTTGCAAACGTAGAAGATACAGCTGCATGGTCAAATGCAAAGTTTTCGGATGTAACTCTTTATCCGCAGACTGCTATTGAAATGAATGATAAAAAAGCGAATGAATTGACTGAAAATGCAAAAGCAAAAAAAGCACAAGTTGCTGCACTGTATGATGGCAAAAATATTGCTTTGATGGTTAAATGGGCAGATGGATCTAAGGATCTACAATCTGGTTATGCGTCAACAACCTACAGTGACGGTTTTGCGGTTCAATTTGCAGCTACTACAGCTAAGCCACAGCCACTTCCATATATTGGAATGGGTTCTGTTGGGCGTCCTGTCGTCGTGCATCTCCAAAAAGCGAATGAAAAAGTATATGAGCCAAATGGAAATAAAGACGTTGCTACTCAAATAAATCGTCAACAAACGGGTGTATTCGGACAAGAATTGGCTGAATATGACGCTAAAGTTGCCTCCCTTGCTGTGACAGATTATGAGCGTACCTTTGTGGGTGAAGGATTCCGTTCTTTGACGGAAGTGAAAGATGGATCGGTTAAGTCCAATAGCTCAATGGTGTATGGTGCAAATGGATGGAGCGGAATATTAATTCGTCCTCTTAAAGATGATTATGTTAACCTCAGTGGAACGGTACCGGTTTCCATCGCAGTTTGGGATGGGTCAAAAATGGGTCGTAACGGACTTAAAAATCTAAGCTCTTGGATTGCTGTCAATCTTGACGGACAAAAATCTAATGCAGGAATGGTTAGCGATTTAACAACGGATTCTAAAGGGGATGCGACCAAAGGTAAAGCAGCTCTTGAAGCAAACGGTTGTAACGGTTGTCACCAAATGACAGCAGCTGATCCTAAATCGTTTATGGCTCCTTCACTTAAAAATGTTGGAGGGTATTCGACAGCTGCTTATTTACGTGAATCCATCCTAAAACCATCAGCAGTGGTTGTTCCAGGGTATAATCGTAATGCGCATAGCAATACACCATGGTACAATCTTGAAAAAGGGAAGCGTATCTCTACAATGACCGATTACAGTCATTTGGACAAAGCGACAGTTGAAGACATCGTGGCTTACCTTAAAACGCTCAAAGCGGAGGTAGAATAATGAAAAAATTTGTACTATTGTGCGCAGCACTTGTTGTTGGCGCATTTGCAAGTGAAGGTCAAGAATACGAAGGACTTTTGACTACTCCAGCGTGCGCTGCTCAAGGTGCATTTAACGACTGTTACTTAGAGAATTACACCTGTGGTTCTGATGGTTGTTTTAAGAAAATTGAAGCTGGCGAAACAACGCATCCAAAACTTGCTCTTTTCCAGCATGGAACCGGTAAGGTATACAATATTGATACCACAAAACTAAAAGTTTCTGAACTGGGTGAGGGGATGAATAAAAATGGTGTAATTATTGTTGGTGTTTTAGATGAAGCAACCAATACGATTGCAGCAACTGAATTTAAAGCTCCACCACCACCGAAGAAATCATTCTTCAAAGGGTGTTTATAAGATAGAGACGTCATCCTCGGGCTTGACCCGGGGATCCATCCCCTGCATTTAAAGCTGGATTCCCGCCTTCGCGGGAATGACACACTGCGCAATCCCCTTTTATTTTAGGAATACTCAATGAACACTGAATACCGACGTTATATTTATGCATTTTTATCGCGCGTCATGAGCAACATACCCGATCGTCGTTTTATCACTGACCTTAAAAATAATCAACAATTGCTTGAGGTTATTGGTGAAGAGACAAAAGCGTGGTTTGATGCAACGAGTGAAGAAGATCTTTATTCAGCGCTCAATACGGACTATACTTCACTGTTTTTTCTCAATACACAACCGGTTGAATCGTTCGTGTTAGATGCTAAAAACGAGACGCTCGTTGGACTGCAAAATCCAGTAATGGCATTTTATTTTACTCACGGTTTTGAGCTTAATATGGATCAAACCGAACTTATGGCTCCCGATCACCTCTCAATTGAACTTGCTTTCATGCAGATGTTGGTGTTTCGTAACGAGATGAAGGCGCAAGTGCAGTTTATGGATGAGCATTTGTTTATGTGGGTTGTCCCGTATATGCTTGGGATGAAAAGTATGGCAGACACCCCTTTTTACAAAGATATATGTGATTTTATGGTCGAATTTTTAGCGTCTGATTATGAATATTTACACCAAGAGATCGACAATGGGTAATCACAATTTTGTTCAAAAAAATAATCTGTTTAGTTTTACGGCGACACGCTGTTTGCGTAATGAATATTTTCATAATGATTGTCATATTTGTATCGATTTGTGCCCCAAAGAGGCGATTCATTTAGTTCGCAATAAGCTTACGTTGTTTGATAATGAGTGCATTGAATGTGCGGGGTGTATCGGAAGCTGTCCTACGGAAGCATTTGAGATTGAGAGTTTTGATCCCAATGAATTTTCGGTATCTTTTCAATCCCAGACAAACTCTCAACTCTCGTGTAAAAGTACAACTCCATGTTTGGGTGTATTTGATACAGAGCATCTGCTGACGATGGCATTGCGAGGAGAATTGGCGGTTGTATGTGATATGAGTCATTGTGCTACTTGTGTTTTGAATGAAAATTCAAAGATGGAAGAGACTATTCGTGCACATATTGATCAAGCAAACGATTTTTTAGTACAAATTGCAGTTGAAAAGAAAATTGATACCATTGAAGTTCATGAGGAGCAAGAGCCACGCCGTGCCCTTTTTCGCAAAGGATTAGAAAAAGCAAAAGAAGTAGTCTCAGATGCTCCGCGAGTACAAAAAAGTATGACAGTATCCCATCATGCTCTTCCCAATATGACTATGCCTCTTAAGAAAGTACTGTTAAAAAACAGTCTCAAAGATGTTGTTGCAGCGATGGAAATAACTGCGTTTACAGAATCTTCCCCACTGTTTTTTAATAAACAAATTGCTTTTGACTTGTGTACAAATTGTGGTGACTGTACCCAATTTTGTCCCACCGATGCATTATTCCCCACTTCGGATAAACAAGGGATCTATTTTAGTCAAGGCAAATGTATCGGATGCGGTATATGTGAAGATATATGCAAGCCCAATGCCATTACAGCAAAAGCCGGATTTGATATGGTGAGCATTGCATACGAGCGTTCAGAACAACTGGTTCATTATGAGATGGTCATGTGCAATGAGTGTCGTTGCCCGTATCCGTATAAAGGCGGAGATCCAATTTGTGATCGTTGTTCTGGTTATAAAAAAGAGTTTAGCAATATGTTTACGATGGCGAGGGATATGTAACTAATTCGTCGTACCCGCCTTCGCGGGTATGACGGGAGGTTATTTCTTTTCTATCGCCTCTTTGGCACTTTTTAGTGCCCCTTCCATCGTTGATTTCGCAACACTCCATGCCCGTACTCCCATTGCTTTTGCCTCTTTTGCTGAGGTTGAATTGAGAATTTTAGCACCTCGTTGACTCACTTCTTGTCGAAGCTTTGAGAGCTTGCCTTGGAGAAGTTTTGCCGTTTCTTGAGACAAAATGGCGAGTTCATCACTATCAAGACGAATTTCGGCTCCAATTGTGATGAGTTTTTCGATGATGGTTGGAGGGTTATGCTTGGCAAGTGAATGGACGATTTGGTCAAAGAGGGTGTGGATTTGTTCCAGCTCATCTTCGATTAGCTGATATTCTTGGTGGTAAAGTGCTCGTATTTCATCGGGAATATAGAGAAGATATTGGCGGAATTTTTCAATCGATTTGTGAAGTGCAGAGCGAATACCCAACAATGTACCGCGTAAAATCGGCTCAGCTTGATTGGGCGTTGCTTCGGCAACATTGAGGGCGCTTTGGAGTATGCTGGAAAAAATCTGACGAATACGAACGGCATTAAGAACATTAGCATTGAGAGTTTGGAAGGTTATTTCTTTGATGATCTCATGAAGCGTCTCTTCGGTATCAGATTCGCGTTCCAACGTTGTGAGAATAGCAGATTCTACCATCTCTTCGAGAATGTCCAACAAGTCAACGGATTGAATTTTGATGAGGTGCAGTTTTGCAAGAATATTCTCATTTTCACTAAACTTTTTTTCTAAAACATCAAAACATTGATATTTCAAGTGCTGAAGTTCGTCGCTTGTCCGCGATATTTGACGCTCAATTTTCTCTTTTTGTTCGATGAGACTTTCAAGCTCAGAATGAAGAAGGGAGGCTTCTTCTTTTAATAACGTTGAGGTAAGTATTTTAAGCTCATCCAAAGAGAGATTGTCTATTGTTTCGGGAATAAATTTATTTTGGAAAGTTTCGAGACTCATAAAAATCCTTTATAATACCATTTTGATGTGCTGATGCGCTTTGAGTGTTTCGTAAAAAAAAGTACGTTCGTCCTCATTATGCACTAACAGTTCTAAGTTCATGCTGACGTATTTTCCGCTGCCACTCGTGTTGGAGGGTTTGAGTGAATAGATACGTTCCGAAAAAATTTCCATCGCCGCTATTTCGATACCTGCTCGCTCAAATGCTATCACTTTGTAGCACCATGAACAGGGGTATTCAAGCTGTAGTTGTTGACCGTTCATTTCGCATGTAATCGCCACTTTTTCCTCCTGATTTGATTTCGAGTTGTATGGGTCCGATGACCATCCCTTTATCAATCGCTTTGAGCATATCGTAAATGGTGAGCAAGCCAATGCTTGTCCCCGTGAGGGCTTCCATCTCGACCCCTGTTTGACCGCTGAGTTTGGCGGTAACGGTGAGACGAAATCCCGGTAATTCTGGAAGTTCGTCAATGATACAGTTTACACCACTTAGATTTAACGGATGGCACATCGGGATAATATCGCTGGTTTTTTTCGTCCCCATAATTGCTGCAATAACGGCAGTTTGGAGAACGGGACCTTTTTTGGCAGTTTGGTTGACGACAGCATCAAAGGCATCTTGGCTCATGGTAATGAGTCCGCTTGCTATGGCTACTCGAGTGGTGGTAGTTTTGTCGGATACATCGACCATTTTTGGTCGGTCACGCTCATCGAGGTGGGTTAAATGCATTGGGTAAACCCCTATTTATTTTTTATTATTATAGCGAGAAAGTGCTTCTTCATATTCGTGAGGATGATTGAGATTCATAAAAATTTCTTCGTTTTCAAATTCTACAAAACGCGTTTGCTTCATGGAGAGAAGTTTTCCCAGTCTGTGGTCACCTTCACGCTGCATCTGCTGAAAATTTTCTAACAATGTGTGATGATAGATTCCGCATAGGGGATGAGTTCCTGAAGACGTTTTGGCAATGACGGCATCGAGATGAGATTCATCCGCGTTTAGAAGCATTTCGATGGTATCGACATCAACAAATGGGGTATCGACACTTAGGGCAAAAAAACTTTCGCACTTCAAGTTCTCAAAAGCACTCACAAAACCTGCTGTTGGGGCAAAGTCACTATTTTCTGCATCAAGGATAAATTGGGCTTCAAAATCAAATTTTTCACGTGTTTTAGTGGAAATATAGACATTGTTGAAAAGTTTGCTAAGTCGGTTATATTGGAATGCGGCAAGAGAAGTATATCCGCCAAAAGAAAGAAGTGATTTATCTTGTCCCATACGGGAACTTTTACCCCCTGCGAAGAGAATGCAAGGGAGGGGGAACATTTAAATGATGGTTGCAGGGTCGGTAATAACCCCTGTGATTGCTGAAGCCGCAGCAACAGCAGAGTTGGCGAGATAGACTTTGGATGAGCGTGAACCCATCCGTCCGACGAAGTTACGGTTTGTGGTGGCAATGGCGACTTCGTTATCCCCTAAGATTCCCATGTATCCACCTAGGCATGCACCGCAGGTTGGGTTAGAGACAACTCCGCCTGCATCGATGATGATGTCCATGTATCCCGCTTTGGTCGCTTCTCGTGCGATGCGTTGCGTTGCAGGTGTGACGATGAGGCGAACGTCGGGATGAACGCGTTTGCCTTTGAGAATTTCAGCGGCGATTTTAAGATCACCCAAGCGACCGTTGGTACAGCTTCCGATGAAGGCTTGGTCGATTTTGATACCATCACTTACCGCTTGAGAGAGGCTATGTCCGTTTGACGGTAAGAAAGGATAAGCAATGACAGGTTCGAGATTACCCACATCGATTTCAAGTACTTGAACGTAGGTCGCATCCTCGTCGGAAGTAAAGATTTTTGGTTCACGAGCGAGAGGCTTGTCGGCTAGGAATTCAGCCGTTACTTCATCATAAGCAACGATACCGCTTTTTGCACCCGCTTCGATTGCCATGTTACACATCGAAAATCGGTCATCCATACTGAGATATTGGATGGTGTCGCCTGTAAATTCGAGAGTGCGGTAGAGTGCACCATCCACACCAATCATGCGGATAATTTCCAAGATAATGTCTTTCCCCGTAGTGTATTTACCCGGTTTTCCGCTTAGGACAACTTTGATACTTTCAGGAACTTTAAACCAGTTTCCTCCAGTAATCATAGCAAACGCCAAATCGGTTGACCCCATTCCGGTAGAGAAAGCTCCCAATGCACCATGCGTACACGTATGAGAATCCGCCCCGATGATGACATCACCCGGAACAACAAGCCCTTTTTCGGGAAGCAATGCGTGCTCGATTCCCATATCTTTTTCATCAAAAAAGTGCTTCATCTGATATTTTTTAGCAAAATCACGGCTGATGCGCGCTTGGTTGGCAGAAGCTATGTCTTTGGCGGGGATAAAGTGGTCAAGGACAATGGAAAAGCCCTCAGGATTGGCAAGTTTGGTTGCTCCGATGTCTTCGAATGCTTTGATCGAAATAGGGGTTGTAATATCGTTACCGATGACCATATCGATAGGACAACGGATGATTTCACCTGCATAAACAGGTTTTCCGACGTGTTGGGAGAATATTTTTTCTGTAATGGTTTGTTTCATAAGAGTTACCTTAATAGGGGTCTAAATTATGATGCGATTATACCATAGTGAGACTTAGCTGTTTCGCTTAAATTTTTATCCTTCAGAAAGTGAACTTTTTATAAATATAAGAGGTATAATAAAGCATATAGAGGAGTTTATTGTATGTTTTTCCCTACCCTTGAAATGATTGCGTCGACGGATGTTATTTGTGCAGATATTAATGATACGGTCAATGATGCTTTAAAAAAGATGCATGAGCACACGCATCGAAGTGTTGTTGTTGTGAATGGTTCACTTCATCATATCATCACTTCTAAAGATTTAATCCGTTTAAAAGTAGAGAAAATTGATTTTTCGACACCGCTTTCACAAATTAAATTGCACACTCTTCCACGCTTAAGCAAAGAAAGCAATGTGATTAATGCGTTGAATGTAACAGACAAAATGGGTGAGCATATTTGCGTTTGCAATGAAGACGGATCGTTGTTTGGACTGGTTACCAACAGTGATATTGTTGCAAGTGTTGATCCTCAGGTTGTTTTGGAAAGTTTGCAAATTGGGACTATTTTTGATAAAAAATTTGGGTTTAAAAGCTTTGATTCTTTAGAAAATATGACCAATATACTCGAATACATGAAAGATACTCTTGCGGAT
>Ga0208103_1000378_pt1 | contig 15995 bp, 15 predicted proteins | sample CryBogmetaGMA75M_FD_184550 | JGI IMG/M metagenome (GOLD analysis project Ga0208103, IMG submission 184550) | Freshwater microbial communities from Crystal Bog, Wisconsin, USA - MA7.5M (SPAdes) | ecosystem: Environmental > Aquatic > Freshwater > Lake | place: Crystal Bog, Wisconsin, USA... | reverse complement strand
GTCATAAGAGGCATTACCTACACAAAGGACGTCAATGGGAGTCGGGTCATTAGTCATTAAAGATTAAAATTTAAACAAAAATTAAAGGGTTAAAAAAATCGTAACTACCCGGAAGATGCGTGCTTCGATCATAGAACACGGATGACACAGATTTGAAGGGTTTTAACAGATTTTATTTTAGTTTAAAAAATGCCTGCCTTGTTCCCACGCTCCGTTGTTACGAGTCACCGTTAAGGTATTTTCCTTATCCGTGTCTATCAGTCAAATCCGTGTCATCCGTGTTCTATTTTTTTAGGGACTGATGAGTGAAAAATCAATTACAGAAATACGGACTGGTTAATTCTGCAATTCAAAGTCACTCATCCATTCAGTGAAATCGCTAACAGATAATGGCTTGTTTAGAAAATAACCTTGTGCCATATCACAGCCATAACCTTTGAGTTTAGCCATTATCTCTTCGTTTTCGACGCCTTCTGCGGTAGCCTGTAATCCCAGATTATGGGCCAGATTAATGATTGTTTTAACCATAAGTGCGTTATTTTTATTGCTCATCATATCCATAACAAACGACTTGTCTATTTTGAGCTCTGTCAGTGGCATTTTGCTGAGATAACCTAATGATGAATAGCCTGTCCCAAAATCATCGATTAAAAACTGATAGCCCATGCCGTACAGTTGATTTATTATTTCCAGCGCACTTTCAGGATCATTCATAATCGATCCTTCAGTAATCTCCAGCATGATCCATTCGGGTTTAATCAATGCGGAAGCTGCCACACCGGCTATGAGATCAGGTAATTCAGGATCATGTAAATCTTTGGATGACAAGTTAACTGATACTTTTATATCAAGCCCTTCTTTATGCCAGTCCGCACAATTGCGAAAAGCCCGTTGCAATACCCAGAGAGTAACTTGTTTAATGGTTCTGGTATGTTCCGCCATCGGGATAAATTCATCGGGTGAAACAGTTCCCTGGGTGAGGTGATTCCAGCGAACCAAGGCTTCAGCGCCCAACAACTTGCCGGTCTGGATTGATATCTTCGCCTGATAAAACAGTTCAAGTTGATCCCGATTTATGGCATTACGAAGCTCGGATATTAAAGTCAACCGCTTTGGGCTGTACTTATCAAATGAGGGTTCATAGATGCAATAACCTTTGCTTGATTTTTGGGCCATGTGCAGCGCTACGCCGGCTCTTTGTATCAAGGTATCAACATCATCACCGTGATCCGGAAAATTAACAATGCCAATGTTGGGATGTACCGAGACTTTAAGGTGACTAATAAGAAAAGGCGGTTCCATGACCTGTCCAATAGCCTGAGCGAGCCGCTCGGCGATCGTAATATTGACAATGTTGGTTAAAATAAAACCGAAAATATTGCTGTCAATTTTCGCAATGGCATCCCGTTCTTGACTGACTCCCTTTAACCGGGAGGATATTTGCTTGAGAACAAGATCGCCACTGCTACGACCCAAGGTATCGTAAACATCTTTGAAATTTTCAATTTCTATCAGTAAAATGGATATTAATTGATTTTGGGCATCTGCCAAAAAAATAGCTTGTTCTACCCGATCATAAAACAGCGCTCTATTAGGCAGGTCGGTCAGAGAATCATGGGTACTGTCGTAATCGAACTTTTTTTCCAGGCTATCTGCCTTGCTGCGTAATTCCTGAGTCTGATCAAAAATCATGGCGCCGGCCTGGTAGGCGATCATTGTGCTTGAGTACTGCCCCCAGAAACCAAATACAAAAGGAATACAGTCTAAAACCCAAAGTGCCACATTGTTCTTTTGCGCGGCCATAATACCCGCCAGAGACAGTCCACCGGTGCTAAAATAACTAACCATAAAAGTAGCAATAATAATAGCGGCAACCGCTATTAAAACGCCCTGATAGGCTGTTTTTGAAGCCTCGCTCTTAAGAATTTTGACGTTATCGCCGAGTAAACTTTTTGCAATCGTTAAAATCATGACGCTCTCTCCAATACCATAGATGTCTACACAAATGGAAGCCCCTTCTCCCTTTAGGAAGAGTGAGGCGAGGGTGCCAGATTGGGAGGTGAGGATATAATTAGTTAATATTATTATTGTGCCTCAACCCTCTCCAACAGAAGAGGGCGCTTGTTCCCGATGAAACCCGTTTTTTTATTGAGCATACAGGCTGTGTAGATACCCATGCTCTTCTACCAGAGGTTTATAACCCCTTTAACAGATCATTTTTAATGTCGTTAATGTGTTCCAATCCCACGGAAACTCTAACCAAGCCATCCTTAATACCAGCGGCCGCTCTGGCTTCAGGTGGCAAGCGGCCATGTGTTGTTGTCGCCGGATGGGTTATGGTGGATTTAACATCGCCCAGGTTGGCAGTAATTGATATCATTTCTGTCGCATCAATTAATTTCCAGGCTTGTTCTTTGCCACCGTTTAATTCAAAACTAACAATTCCGCCAAATTGGCTTTGTTGGCGTTTTGCCAATTCGTGTTGTGCGTGCGATTGCAAGCCGGGATAGTGGACTTTGGCGATGCCGGGCTGATGTTCCAGCCACTTGGCCAACTCAAAGGCATTGTCGCAATGTGCTTTCATGCGGATGGCCAAGGTTTCCAATCCGGACAAAAATACCCAGGCATTAAAAGGGCTCATGGTTGCGCCGCCGGTACGCAGGTAAGGATAAATCGCGGTTTCAATAATTTCATCACTGGCGATAACCGCGCCACCTACGCAGCGCCCCTGTCCGTCCAAGTACTTGGTTGCAGAATGGATAACAATATCCGCACCTAATTCAAAAGGCTTTTGCAGAATGGGGGTGCAAAAGCAATTATCAACAATCAGCAAGCAATTATGCGCATGGGCAATATCGGCGAGTACAGAAATATCGGCAATTTCAATCAATGGATTGGAGGGGGTCTCCAGAAATAAAAATCGGGTGTTGGGTTTGATAGCGGATTCCCATGCCGCAGTATCGATTAAATCAACGAAATCAGTTTCAACACCAAATTTTGCGAAATAATTTTGGAATACCAACACCGTATTACCAAATACACCACGAGAACACACCACATGATCACCTGATTTAAGCAGTCCCATACCCACTGCCATAATCGCTGCCATACCCGATGCAAAGGCCAGGCAACGCTCACCTTTTTCCATCAGGGCCAATCTTTCTTGAAAGGCATTGACGGTTGGATTGGTAAATCGGGAATAGATATTGCCCGGTTTTTTTCCGGTAAAGCGCAAAGCGGCTTCTTCAGCACTTTTAAACACATAACTGGAGGTCGCAAAAATCGGGATGCTATGCTCATCTTCATGGGTGCGCTTATGTCCCGCTCTGATTGCCTGAGTTTCGAGAGAGTAGTCGTTCCAGTTAATGTCGTTCATAGATAAAGGCTAAAGGCTAAAGGCGAAAGGTTCAAGGCGAAAAAGGCCAAAGGTAAGTTGCGATTGGGTTGAATACTTGATTTTTTCGCCTTTTATCTTTCGCCTTTCGTCTGTCATAACATTTCAATAATGGATTTTTCGGAGTTGCGTTCGGCCTGGGCATTGTCGTTACGTAGCGACTCGGTACGCTCCAGATAGGCATCATCAATATCGCCGGTAATGTATTCTTTACTAAAGCATGACGTATCAAAATGTTTAATACCGGGATTGCCTTTGCGAACCGCTTCAATTAAATCACTCAGATCCTGATAAATCAAGCGATCAGCACCAATGGCCTCACAGACCTCCTCCTCGGTACGATCATGGGCGATAAGTTCATTGGCAGCCGGCATGTCAATGCCATAAACATTGGGATAGCGAACCGGTGGCGCAGCAGAAGCAAAGTATACTTTTTTGGCGCCCGCATCTCTGGCCATCTGAATGATTTGTGCAGAAGTAGTTCCTCTAACCACCGAATCATCAACCAGCAAAACGTTTTTGCCGCCAAATTCAAGACCAATGGCATTGAGCTTTTGTCTGACCGATTTTTCGCGCATTTTTTGGCCGGGCATGATAAAGGTTCGACCGATATAACGGTTCTTCATAAACCCTTCGCTGTATTTAACGCCCAGCTTGTTTGCCATTTGCAGTGCGGCGGTTCTACTGGTATCCGGTATCGGGATAATCACATCGATATCATAATCAGGCCATTCTCTAATGACTTTTGCGGCCAGTTTATCACCCATGCGCAGACGCGCTTTGTAGACCGAAATGTCGTCAATAATTGAATCCGGGCGGGCAAAATAAACATATTCAAAAATACAGGGGCAATGATCAACGACTTCAGAGCATTGCTGGGTATGTAAGATGCCGGACTCTTCAATAAAAATGGCTTCACCGGGTTCTATGTCCCTAATAAGTTCAAAGCCCAGTACATCCAGCGCAACACTTTCTGAGGCAATCATAAAATCAGGGCCCTGTTCGGTTTCTCTCTTGCCAAAAACCACCGGTCTGATGCCATGAGGATCTCTAAAACCCAAAATCCCAACGCCTGCGATCATAATAACAACTGCGTAAGCGCCACGGCAACGGCGATGAACGCCTCTTACTGCCTGAAAAATATCATCGACACTTAAATCCAGTTTACCCAAGCTTTGTAGCTCATGAGCAAAAACATTTAACAGGACTTCAGAATCAGAATCGGTATTAATATGGCGTTGATCTTCTACGAACAGGGCTTTTTTCAACTCCTCGGTATTGGTTAAATTACCGTTATGAGCCAGCGTCAGTCCAAAAGGCGAGTTGACATAAAACGGTTGCGCCTCTGCAGAACTGGTGCAACCCGCCGTTGGATAACGAACGTGGGCAATGCCCATGTTGCCTTTTAGCTTTAACATCTGAGCGTTGGTAAACACATCCCGGGTTAAGCCGTTATCTTTACGCAAATGCAAGCGTCCACGCTCACAGGTGACTATGCCGGCAGCATCTTGACCACGGTGTTGCAAGACTGTCAGTGCATCATAGAGTTCCTGATTGACAGCTTGATGTGAAACGATAGCAGTAATACCACACATAATTTTTTCTTGAATCTAAAAGTTGTTAACGATAATGAATATATTCAGCCAGTGCTGACGGAATATGGTCTAGTGACCATATCACGCAGGTTTGAAAAGATGGCAGCAATTTTGATTCTTTCCACCAAACATCATTCGGCAAGGCGGTTAGCCCTGCCAGCATGACTAATACCACAACAACAATCGTGCCGCGTAAAACACCAAAAATCATTCCTCCCAAGCGATCTGTAAATGTTAATGTTGGTTTTTTTATGGCTGCACCCAAAAGTGCCTGGATTAAGCGACCCACCAGCAGGGTGATTAAAACCAACGATAAAAAAGACGCCAAGGTTTTAAGTAAAGGATGGGGGATAACGGATGCCAGGAAAACAGAAAATTCCCGGCTAAAATTTAAGCCAATCCCGATTGCCAAAAGCCAACATACGAATGAAAAGAATTCCAGGCTAAAGCCCTTCAGGAATCCTGTTATCAAGGCAATAAATACCAATCCGATAATGACATAGTCTATCCAAATCATTTTTTAGATTATAAAATTCAAAATTTAAATTGATGTATTACTCGGCAACCAAGAGCGATTGTATTTTTTGACTATCCATTTTTGCCTTCATTTCCAGCGCACGTTTCTTATCAAGCGTAGGCCCCACTTTAACGCGATAAAGGGTTGTGTTAGCTGCGCCTTTAGTCGCCTCCATCGTTACGGGCAGACCTTGTTTACGCAACTTTTCCACCAGTGTCACGGCATTTTCTTTTTTACTAAAAGTGCCGGCCTGAAGAGTCCAGCGACCCAATTCAGATTTTGATGTTAGGGGCTTAACAATTGTTTTATCGGTGGTGTTATCTATCGACGTAATTAAAGTGTTTACTTTTTCAGCCGGTTTAGTCGCTGGCGCTTCAGTTTTTTTTACTGATTTTTTAGGTGTCTCACTACCGATATCCGACTCCAATGGCGGTTTTTGAGCTGCTTCAGTTCCGGAAAGGGCTTTTTGGGTTTTTACCGATTTATTGGTTTTGTTTGCAGCACCGGTATCCAAAGCCGTTGATGAGCCATCATTGATTGGCGCATCAATTGCTGGTTCATCGTCTTCTGCCATATCGGCTTCAGGTTCATCATTTAAAGGCGCGTCTTGGGAAAGCTGATTATCTGCTGATAGCTCCGCTTCTTCTTCTGTGTTGACCACCTTTTCAGAACCCGAATCAGGCGCATTCAAAACCTGATTGGCACTGGTCGGTAATTTATTGGCAGATTCTTCGCCCGTGTTAACCGGTGTCGCTGGAATAACCAGTTCACTGACTGATTGACCGCTATTATCAACAGGGTCATCAAACAGCATGGGAATAAAAATAGCAGCCAAAGCCGTAACCACGACAGCACCAATCAACCGTTGTTTTAATTCTTGATTCATTTTGTCAACTCACCTTTTCTCAAATTCATTTAAACAATCAGATACTAAAAAAAACGATCCAAAAACCAGTAGTAAATCATTATCTAGTGACTGGCTTTTTGCCGCGTTATAAGCTTGCGCAAAACCGCTAAAACCAAAGCTTGCCCGTGACACTGAACTTTGTGAAAAAATCTCCCGCATAACCAGTTCTGTCACTGTTCTTGGGTTGGACAAGGGGGCAAAAAACCAGTCGTAGACTATCGGATTCATAATCTCCAGCACACCCGCTATGTCCTTGTCTTTCATCATTGAAAAAATCGCGTGTATTCTTTTTCCAGGGAAAGTCGTCGTTAGATAATCAACTAATGTCTTGACAGCCTCCGGATTATGTCCCACATCTAACAATAGGGGGATTTTATCATTAATCAATTGAAAGCGACCGAGTAAATGGCTATTTTTAATTCCGGCTCTAATGGCCTCATCGCTCACCGGCAGGTTTTTTGACAACAGATCGACCGCCAAAATAGCTGCTGAGGCATTACGGTATTGATGTTCGCCTTTTAACCCCGGCTCCGGTATTTGATCAATATGTCGGCCATTTGCAAACCAATCCCAAGTGGTTTCCTGTTTTTTATAAGAAAAATCCTTGTTAATGCAATAAAGTTGCGCTTCTTTATCAAGGGCACTTTGCAACAATGAGTCAGGAGGATTGCAATCGCCAACGATAGCAGGGGTTTTTAGCCGGAATATACCGGCCTTTTCACGGCCTATCGCTTCGCGTGTAGCCCCCAGCCAATCCACATGATCAATACCGATGCTGGAAATCAACGAGACATCGGGATCAATGATATTAACAGCATCAAGACGCCCCCCCAAGCCGACTTCAAGCAATTGAATATCCAAACCCGAGCGCCAGAATATATCAAGTGCAGCCAATGTGCCGAATTCAAAATAGCTTAATGAGGTATTGCCCCGGACGGCTTCTATTCTTGCAAAGGCTTCACAAATCAGTTCATCAGATACCGTTTTACCGTCTATTTTTATTCTTTCATTATATTTTAAAATATGTGGAGAAGAATAAGCACCTACGCGGTAGCCTTGTGCTTTATAAATAGTCTCAAGATAAGCAATACATGAACCTTTTCCGTTGGTTCCGGCAACAGTAATCGTAAGTGGCTTGAGGCAGTCAGGATTAAGCGCATGAAAAACGTGTGCCGCCCGTTCCAATCCCAAGTCTATTGCCAAGGGGTGCAAGCTTTCCTGCCAATCCAGCCAGCCCTTTAGTGAATCAAAACGCATCATTATCAGAGTGTTTGGGGCGCAGGTATTTACACAAGTGGAATCCTTTTGCCTTTGAAAAATAAGGTTGATGGGGATTTAAATAATTAATTTCACTCTCCTCGGCACACCGCTACGCTGCTTCTGCAACGCTCTACTTTTTTGCATCCCTGCTTTCTCTCCAGTCCCTTCGGCACTGCTTGGAACAGGCTTCTCCAGCAGGAGAGGACTGATAGTTCCAGTGCAAATCATTTTTTTATCAAGCAGAAAAACTTTGTAGATACCCGCTAGTATTTCTGGAGTCGATTATTCCTGAACAGAAGATTGCTCGACAACTTCTTCAGCTTCAACGGTTATTGAAGCCGACACAACTGATGTAGATACGTTTCCTCTGCCCGCCATCAATAGTGCCAAAATGCTTGAAATTTTTGTGCGCATTTCACGTCTGTCAATAATCATGTCAATGGCGCCATGTTCCTGTAAAAACTCGCTGCGTTGAAAACCTTCCGGCAATTTTTCACGAACTGTTTGCTCTATAACCCTTGGGCCTGCAAAACCAATCAAGGCATTGGGCTCAGCCACATTAATATCGCCCAGCATGGCTAAACTGGCTGATACGCCGCCCATCGTTGGATCCGTCATAAAAGAGATATACGGAATTCCGGCATCGGACAATTTGGTTAACGCCGCGCTGGTTTTTGCCATTTGAAACAGGGAAAACAGGGATTCCTGCATTCTGGCACCGCCGCTTGACGTAAAGACAATAAACGGTATACCTAACTCAACGCTCTTGTTGACGCCCCGAACAAAACGTTCTCCGACTACTGAGCCCATTGAGCCGCCCATGAATTTAAAGTCAAAGGCAGCAACAACAATATCGTTACCGTTAAGCTGACCTTTCATCACGACCAAGGCATCATGTTCTTTGGTTTGTTTTTGAGCCTGGGTAATCCGGTCTTTATATTTCTTGGTGTCTCTAAATTTTAACGGATCGACAGGCTTAATATGCTTGCCGATCTCTTCGCGTCCTTCTTCATCCAGAAACATGGCTAAACGTGTTCTGGCCGAAATACGCATGTGATGCTCGCATTTTGGACAGACGCTGAGATTTCTTTCCAGTTCGGTATTATAAAGAATCGCATTACAGCCTGGGCACTTGGTCCACAAACCTTCAGGTACAGTGCCTTTTTTATTGGATCCTTCGGTTCTGATTGTTTTGGGTAGTAATATTTCAAACCAACTCATTTATATGCTCCCTAGTGCTTTATCATGACACGCCTTAACTATCCAGCGCTTGGCGTATGGATACCAATAATTCAATAATGTCGTTACCGGCCTGTTCCAGGTTATCCAGGCTGGCTTCAATTTTACTAATCAGGGCGCTACCGATAACCACACCATCACCTATAGTAGCAATAGTTTTTGCTGTTTGCGCATCTTTTACACCAAAACCAATCGCAATCGGTAATTTTGTGATCGCCTTGATTTGTTGCAGTTTGTTTTCAACATCGGCAATATTCAAATGGCCGGCACCGGTGACGCCTTTAAGAGACACATAATAAATATAACCACTGCCCGCCGCATCCATTTTTTTAACACGTTCATCGGTGCTGTTGGGTGCCAACAGAAAAATAGGATCAACGCCGCGCGCCTTTAACAAGGCTCCGCACTCAACGCCTTCTTCCGGGGGTAAATCAACGGTTAGAACACCGTCAATGTCTGCACGTTGTGCGGCATTGGCAAAATTCTTGTAACCCATTGCTTCAATCGGGTTTAAATAACCCATCAGCACAACCGGCGTTTCCTGATCGGTTTTTCTAAATTCAGTCGCAATTTCCAAGGTGCGTCTTAAACTCATTTTATGAGCCAACGCGCGTTCGCTGGCACGTTGAATAACAGGGCCATCGGCCATCGGATCAGAAAAAGGCACACCCAGCTCAATCACATCAACACCCGCTTTTACCATGGCATGCATCAGCGGCACGGTAAAGTCGGGATGTGGATCGCCCGCTGTAATAAAAGGAATTAATGCCTTGCGACCGGTTTTGGCAAGTTCTTCAAATCTGGCAGCTAAGCGACTCACAGTTCTATTCCTTCACGTTTAGCCATCGTCTGCATATCTTTATCGCCACGACCGGACAGGTTAATAATGATAGTTTCGTCTTTACGCATAGTCGGTGCAAGTTTCATCGTGTAAGCCATCGCATGGCTGGACTCTAATGCTGGAATAATGCCTTCCATACGCGTTAACGCATAAAAGCCTTCCAGCGCTTCGGTGTCGGTTATATTGACGTAAGTGGCTCTGCCGGTATCTTTTAACCAAGCATGTTCAGGGCCAACACCGGGATAATCCAGGCCGGCTGAAATAGAATGGGTTTCGATAATTTCACCGTCATCATCCGCCATTAAATAGGTACGATTGCCGTGCAATACACCGGGGCGACCTGCACATAACGGGGCAGAATGCCGTCCCGTTTCTACGCCGTCACCGGCTGCTTCAACGCCGTACATTTTTACGGATTTATCTTCAAGAAAAGGATAAAACAAACCGATTGCATTTGAACCACCACCTACGCAAGCCACCAGCGCATCGGGCAAACGTCCGGTTGCTTCAAGACATTGCTCTTTGGCTTCACGGCCAATAATCGCCTGAAAATCCCGCACCATCGCCGGATAAGGATGTGGGCCTGCAACCGTACCGATAATATAAAAAGTATTATCAACATTAGTGACCCAATCTCTAAGCGCTTCGTTTAAAGCATCCTTTAGCGTTTTAGAGCCCGACTCAACCGCCACTACGGTTGCCCCCAGCAATTTCATTCGATAAACATTTAAAGATTGTCTGGCAACGTCAACTGCACCCATGTAAACCACGCATTCCAGACCCAGTCTGGCGGCAATGGTGGCGGTAGCAACGCCGTGTTGACCGGCACCGGTTTCCGCGATAATACGGGTTTTACCCATGCGCTTGGCTAATAAGGCCTGACCCACGGTATTATTGATTTTATGAGAACCGGTGTGATTAAGGTCTTCACGTTTTAAATAGATTTGTGCCCCGCCCAGCTCACGACTCCAGCGTTCAGCATGATATAAAGGCGACGGTCTGCCGACATAATATTTTAAATCAGCATCCAGTTCCGCTATAAATTCAGGGTCGGTCAAGTAATGCTGATAGGCAGCATTTAATTCCTGAATAGGAGGGATTAATGTTTCAGCAACAAAAATTCCACCGTAAGGGCCAAAGTGTCCCCGCTCATCGGGCATATTATATTTTTCGGTCATGTTGTTATTCTATCACCCTCATTAACTTGTTTTATAAATGCCGCTATTTTAAGCGAGTCTTTAATACCTTTTGCAGTTTCTACACCACTACTTACATCCAATGCGTAAGGTCTTACCGCTTGTACTGCCTGTTTTGCGTTGGTTTCATCCAAACCACCTGCCAATATAATCGGCAAAGTACATGATTTGGGAATCATTGCCCAGTCAAATTGACTGCCGGTTCCGCCTTTGGCATCAGGATGAAAAGCATCCAGCAACAACCCCGCAGCATCATGATAGTGCTGTGCCAAAGCCGCAATATCAATATCTTTCCGCATACTGACCGCTTTAATGTATCGTTTATCATAAATTCTGCAAGCCTCAGCCGGCTCATCACCATGAAACTGAAGACAGTCAATGGGCACGCGTGCCAAAACCTCGCGTATCCGAGCTTCCTGCTCGTCAACAAATAAAGCCACTACCGAGGTAAAAGCGGGCAGGGCATTAACAATCCTGATGGCCTGCTCAATTTCAACATGTCTCGGGCTGGGTGGATAAAACACCAAACCAATGGCATCTACGCCTTGGCGGGCAGCATAAACAGCCTCTTCAATGCGGGTAAAGCCGCAAATTTTAACGCGAGTTCGCATAAAGTGACATGAGAATTTATAGAATAAAATTTAGCCGCGTAGGATAACACAAAATGACGCTGAAATTTGCCTGAAAATTAATTATGACTAAAAAGTTGCAGCAAAATAAATAGAACAGTTCAGCGCCACCTTTTTGACTGAAAAGGAGGGTAGGGAAGATTTTAAAAATAAATGCCCCTTCCACTCCTGATTTTGGCTACTCACTTTAGACGGGACAAGCAAAAAGGCTTAACCGTCAAAAGGGATAACTTAATGATAAATCATCAAAAGAGACCGTTCGCTGAGCGGAGTCGAAGCGAGTTGTCCGCTTCGACTCCGCTCAGCGAACGATTTAACCTTAAGCTGCCTCAGCTTGGATAGTCCGATTTTTAATGATTATTGCCATACAGAATATAAATGACCGAGATAATCACGGAGTCAGTCATCGGTTTGTCGTTGTTGCTTGGCGTAAAGCGCCATTTTTTTAGAGCTTTGGCCGCTGATTCATCCAGAATTTTATGACCGCTGCTGCGTAAAATTTCAACGCCTTTGCTGACCCCTTGGGCGGAGACTTTAATCCGGATTACCGCAGTGCCTTGATAGCCCAGAAATATAGCCATTTCGGGGTATTCCGGACTCGGATTATGGCTATCACTTTCCGGAAAATTGTCTATAGCTGAGGTACTGCCAGCCGGGGGTAGCATCATGGCAGAGGAAACCGTCTGCGCTGTTTGCTGTTCTGGTTGATATTTGACACTTTTGCTAACCAATTTGGCAGGTCGGGATTTAATCAGTTGCTCAATATCACCTGCATCCGGCAATTTTTCTTTTGCAGCGGCTGTTTTTTTGGGTTTTGGTTTGGGATTGGTTTTTGGCTTGGACGCAGGTTTTGGTTCCGGCTGTGGTTGAGACTTGGCAGGTGTAGGCGCTACACTGGTTTTGAGGCCGTTTTTGCCGAGCAAATTAACTTCAAGCTTAAAAGGTACCGGCATAACCTGTGCCTTGGGCAAATCCATAGACTGCCTTAACCAGGTCAGCATCATGACATGTAACAAAAGCACTAATATGGCTAGCAGCATCAACACGTTGGCAGACCGTTTTTTTGATGTTTTATTCGTCTGATGGACGATCTCTTTAAAATTTTTTTTAAGCAAAATGATATAAAAATGTCTTATGAGCTGTATTTAAGGCTGCAAACAACAGGATCTTTATGTCCAATACGTCATGCCCAACTTTCAAAATGAATAAAGTATGACATGACAGCCTATTTTGTCGTAAAGTTAAATGGTCATAAAACACTACGATAGCGGGAGATGTGCCATGACATCATTAAGGTGAATATATTTATCAATGGCTTGGTATTAGAACCGTTACAGGTTTCAGTAAATCTTTAGCCATTGCAGTAACTTTTGTCACTACTTAAACGCTACTATAAATCTTAAAGATGCTATTTGATCTACAGATATAATAAGTTTGAAAACAGTTTCTCTATACGTTACTGCCTGTTTATGTAACCAAATAATAACAATCTCGATTTGTGCAAATTAAAAGAGGTCTTTCGCGAGGTGCCAAAAACTGATATCGGTCGTACACAGTTAATGACAATGGTTTCGTGCTACCATGCTTACAACCTGCATCTAAATACTCACAATCAATGAACACCATCCGTGGAATAATCTATCTCACTGGCTTGCCGGTTATATAAGGTAAGGCGTTGATTTAGAATGTAGTAATTAAAGTAATTATTTTTTCTAAGTAAAGTAAAAATACATGATTGAAGATATCAAAAAAACACTCTGGGCTACCGCCGACAAACTACGCGCCAATATGGACGCTGCCGAATACAAGCATATCGTGCTTGGGCTGATTTTTGTTAAATACATCTCCGATACTTTTCAAGCCCGCCGCACAGAACTCACGCGCAAGTTTACCGATAGCCAGGATGATTACTATCTGGGCGATACCGCCCCAGAGCTGATTAATGCAGAACTGGAAGACCGCGACTATTACAAAGAAGTTAATGTCTTCTGGGTGCCGGAAGCGGCACGCTGGGAAAGCCTACGCGCTCAGGCCAAACAAGCCGACATTGGCAAACGTATTGATGATGCGTTGTTGTTGATTGAAGCGGAAAACCCCAAGCTGAAAGGCATTCTGGATAAACGCTATGCCCGTGTGCAATTGCCGGATGGCAAGCTCGGTGAACTGGTTGATCTGGTTTCCAAAATAGGCTTTGGTGAATCCTGCACGGTAGAAGAGCAAACTAAAAATCATGCCCGCGACTTGCTGGGACAGGTGTATGAATACTTTTTGGGGCAGTTTGCCAGCGCCGAAGGCAAGCGGGGAGGGCAGTTCTATACTCCCGCTTCCATTGTTAAATTGTTGGTTGCCATCCTCAATCCCCATCACGGCCAAGTTTACGATGCCTGTTGTGGCTCCGGCGGGATGTTTGTACAATCGGAAAAATTCATCGAAGCGCACGGCGGCAAGCTGGGCGATGTATCGATTTACGGGCAGGAAGCGAATCCGACTACCTGGCGACTGGCGGCGATGAACCTTGCCATTCGCGGCATCGACTTTAATCTGGGCAAAGAACCGGCCGACAGCTTCGTGCGCGACCTGCATCCCGACCTGCGTGCTGATTTTGTCATGGCCAATCCGCCGTTCAATATTTCCGACTGGTGGCACGGCAGTTTGGAAGGCGATCCGCGCTGGGTTTACGGTACGCCGCCCTTAGGCAACGCCAACTACGCCTGGTTGCAACACATGCTTTACCACCTTAAACCCACAGGCCGCGCCGGTATTGTGCTTGCCAACGGTTCCATGTCGTCAAGCCAAAACAGCGAAGGCGAGATTCGCCGCGCGATGGTCGAAGCCGACAAAGTTGAAGTGATGGTCGCACTGCCCGGTCAGTTGTTTTTTAACACCCAAATCCCGGCTTGCCTGTGGTTTTTGGTCAAAGAAAAACGGGTTCGGCAAGGCGAGGTTTTATTTATAGACGCCCGTAAACTGGGCAGTATGATCAGCCGTGTGCAATGCGAATTTACCGATGATATTATCGAACAAATCGCCAACACCGTTGCCGCCTGGCGTGGAGAAGCTATATCAGGCGAAGACTATGCTGACATTCCCGGTTACTGCCGCAGCGTCACCTTGGCAGAAATTGCCGAACACGGTCATGTGTTAACGCCCGGTCGTTATGTCGGTGCCGAAGCCGTTGAAGATGATGACGAAGTCTTTGCCGAGAAAATGCAAAAGCTGACCGAAACACTGGGTGAGCAAATGGCGAAAGGTGCTGAATTGGATCAACTGATACGACAAAAGTTGGGTGGGTTAGGTTATGATTTTTGATAGATATAGTGTAGGTCGGGTTAGCGATAGCGTAACCCGACAGGATATGAAAGCATCGCTGGCCGAAGATGTCGGGTTACGCTGCGCTCGGCAACCGCTCCATGCGTTGCTCTACCTCTTGCATCCATGCAGTCGTAACCCGACCTACGTGTTTGATATTAAGGCTTGGGGTATGAGTTTTGAGCCTGAAATAAGTATCGTAATCGAGGCAAACAAATGCTGTATTTGAATATCAACCAACTGCGCCGGTGTATGAAAACGTTAGATTCTTCGTTGGTGTTTTATCAAGCAGCAGAAAGCGACAGCATCGAGCAAGAGGTCTTTCGTAATGCCATCATCAAAGGTTACGAACTGACCCAAGAAACGGCGTTTAAATTACTAAAAAAAGCCCTGAAAGCGTTTGGTCATGGCGGCAAAAAATTGGAAGCCACACCCGTTAAAGACATTTTACGGCTTGCCGCTGTTCATGATTTACTGACCTTGTCCGAAGTTGAACGGTGGTTTGCTTATCGCGACAACCGCAATAACACCGCACACGATTACGGCGAACAATTCGCTAACGACACACTCACATTGATTCCCGCTTTTTTACAGGACATCGCCACCTTGGCGGATGTTTTGGAACGAAAATTGGGCAAAGAGGTAGAAAATGTCAGCCCTTAAAACCGCTACATTACATTTGCCCGAGCGCTATTTGCAAATGGTTCAAGCTATATTGCAAACACATTTACCCAGCGCTGAAGTGTGGGCCTATGGCAGCCGTGTTAACGGTGATTATTACGAAGCCAGCGATCTTGATTTGGTGGTGCGTCAACCTGAAGATTTGAGCCGTCAACAACTCAATCTTGGTGAAGTGATTGATGCGTTTTCTGAAAGCAATCTGCCCATCATTGTACAATTGGTCGATTGGGCGAGGATTCCTAGCGATTTTCATGCGGAAATTGCACAAAACTATGTGGTGGTGCAGCAAGCTAAGTCAGAAGTTGAGAGTCTAGCGGTATGAGTTCTGAGCTAAGGCGACATTGGGCAAGTGCAGGTGGCCAAATACCGCCAGAATGGAACATTGTTCCACTGGAGTCTCTTTTACGCGATAGTAAGAGTATTACGG
>Ga0208103_1000377_pt1 | contig 16064 bp, 17 predicted proteins | sample CryBogmetaGMA75M_FD_184550 | JGI IMG/M metagenome (GOLD analysis project Ga0208103, IMG submission 184550) | Freshwater microbial communities from Crystal Bog, Wisconsin, USA - MA7.5M (SPAdes) | ecosystem: Environmental > Aquatic > Freshwater > Lake | place: Crystal Bog, Wisconsin, USA... | reverse complement strand
GTCGAAGGCTCACGCCAGTAGAGAGGCTTGATGTGAGCGTGCATGTCACAAATGTGCAACAGCGTGACATTACCTCTAGCATTGAATCCGTAAATGTCTTGCAAGCCTACTTGATCAAGGCGTTTAGGTGTTGCAGAAGCAAGAGTCGGTAATCCGATCCCTAAAGCCGCTGCAATGTGAAAAAAGTCTCTTCGTGATACATCCATCTGATTTTCCTTAACGCTTTAATCCAGGAATCTGAATCGCATTCCCTTTTGATTTGTTCGTGACGTACACTTCCAACGCAACGATTTCTTTAGAACCCAACGGAATTTCAGCCAAGAGGGCATTTTTCATACATTGCTGCATACGCTTGTCCAAGGTTACCATCGCACTTTGCGTCATACGATACGCCGGCCATGTTCCAGCTGAGGCTGTCTCTTTTGCTCCCAAATCAGGAAGTGGCTGCATGCGTAAACGGTTACCGATTACATCCGCACTGTGACAGCTGTTACAAGAAAGCCCGCGTCCGCCGCGACGTTCTTCAAATACCGATTGACCCAATACGTGCATCTCTTGCATTTGCTTGTTTGCTTTTACATCGATATTGGTTTTTTGACCGTTTGCCAATGATTTGACATACCCGCTCATTTTTACAATCTCGCTACTCTCAAGTTTTGGAACGGTTTGATTTCGATCCGCCATTGCCATTTGAAGCGATTGCGCCAACGTAACAACTTTACCCGCAGGTTTAAGCACACGTGGAAAACCTGCAATAAATTTTGGCAAATCTTTTGTTTTGACTCCAACCATCTTGGAGTAGGCATCCACACCAATCATACGATTGAACATCTCTTCACCCTCTGCCAAATCCATGGAAGCTGGGTTATTTTCAACCATTTCAGCGTACATTGCCTTGTCCGAATCACTCATACTCATTTTTTCGTCTGCACTCAACATACTGCATAAAGCCAAAGAGAGCAATGCGGCACAAATAGAAAGATTACGCATAACTTATCCTTTTGGAGTAATGGCTACAGTACTCTCTACACTTTGACCTTTGTTGTCTTTTGCTAAAACTTTAAGCGTTCCAGCAGACGGCACTTTGAAACTGATGGTTAAAACAGGATTTACCGAAAGAGATTCCCACGTTACCATTTTGGTCAACATTTTATCGTTGAATGAAAAACTCACTTCGTTGATATAGTGTGCTGGAATAATTGCGCCCGTATCTTTGTCTTTACGCATTCCCGATTCCATAGGATGCATTGCCATAAAGTCAATTTTGACGACATCGCCTGCTTTGTAATCTTTTGGTTTGATCTTGATCAATGTTTTCATCTCTGCCATAATAAATCCTTCTTGTTGTTTTCATTAATAATCTGCCTCGACAGAGGCAAGCTTTACTGCCTTAGCGGCTAGCGCAGCCGGCGGGGCTTAGCTCCGTTGGCGTTCAAAATAGATGTACTTAACCACATCCACCAATAGTTACTTTAACGTTTTGTTTGCCACTTAGGAATGTTCCGTCACTCATCTCAGCAATCGCCAAAACATCCTGTGTTCCGCCAAGTTTGATACGTGTTCCAAAAGAAGCTTCTCCGTTAGCAGGAGTCAAATAGACGTTTGCACATCGGACATTATTGTTCTTTGTAGCAAACACATGAATCGCTTTAACGTACTCTTTGTCTGTCATAGCACTGGTAACCGTTACTTTGATCGGAACAACTGCACCGTTTTCTGCAATTTCTGGAGCAGATAAAGAGACTTTGGCTGAAGGAGTCACCACTTTTCCTCCGGTAATAGCAGAAATTGCTGTTTCAATACTCATCTCGTTAGGTCCTACAACCTTTTTGGCTTCATCCGCTGCACTTGTGATACTAGGAAGCAATGTTGCACATGCTGCTACTGCTCCAAAACTTTTTAAAAATGATCTACGTTCCATCGTTTCTCCTTGGTTTTATTTTTTAGACATGACATACGATGCCAAGTCACATACTTCACGCTCATTAAAGAGTCCATTTGCCAAATTGACCGTCATGTGTGTTTTAGCATTATCCATACGAGGATCAGAAATCTTTTGATACACAAACTCACCTTTACGTACTCCACTGTCCACAAAAATAGATTTATAATTGCTCAGATCAGGTCCAATATTGCCGTACCCTTTTGCCCCTTCGATATTGTGACACGCAACACAGTTACCGTATTGCTTCTCTTTGCCATTGGGCAAAACTTTAAGCAGTCCTTCTGGTGCCGGCTCTTTTGTCTCTTTCCCATTGAGATTATGGAAAATATATTTTCCACGTGCAATGGCTGCAAGATCGTCCGTAATACAACCTTCTGGCATTGCGTACAACTTAGGTGCAGGAAGTGCATCTTTTAGTAAAATCGCAGTCGCATCGGGGACTTCAATCACCTGCGATAAATCGGCAGCACCTAAAAAGGTTGCGATTCCAAGTAGTATCACTTTTCGCATTGGCTCTCCTAGAATTTATTTATTTCAAAGAGTATTGTAAAGCAGGAGTGTAAAATTAACGTAAAAAAAAGGTGAAATTAACTGTTTTGGAAAAGAGGCGGGAAAAAAGAGTAACGAAAGGTACTTCCTTTGCCGTATTGAGAATCAATGTGTAAGTCAATCCCCGCTTTATCAATAATTGATTTGACAATGTTCAGCCCAATGCCAAATCCGCCCTTGTCTTGATTCTCTCGATAATAGCGTTCAAAAATCTGCCCAACCTCTTTAATCCCAACTCCATAATCTTGAAAAGACATACTGCATTGATTCTCGCAGGCTTCAAGCGTAACCTCAATCTTTCCCCCCTCATGAGAATATTTAATCGCATTGGAGAGATTATTGTCAATAATACGCTGAAGCTGTGTCGGGTTAAACATCAGTTTGATTCCCTGCATAATACTCGCTTCTATCGTGATATTTTTAAGTGCCGCTACTTCGTGAAAATAATCAATCCTATCTTGTACATAACGACTACAATCGATCTCTTCGTACGTAAAAGAGAGACGTTCATTTTTAATCAGATAATCCATATCATTGTAAAGTGTCGCCAATGTTTTAGTAGCAGCTTTGATCCGTTGCAGATATTTATTGACAGGATTGGCACGATTGTAGAGATCGATATTCACATTAATAATCGAAAGGGGGGTATTGATCTCGTGCATCGAATCTTTGATAAATTGATCCAGCCGTGTATTGAGCCGCTGAAACGGTAAAGCAAACCGATCCAGAAAAAAAAGCGATAACACAAAAACCAAGAGTGCAATTGCCAGTAAGATAATGACAACATCCTGATAAATCCGAACATACGAAAGTTCTCCGCCAACCACCAAATACGACGCATCAAAATACCGTTTTTCGGGTAATGAAACAACTAAATAGGCATAACCGTCTGTTATATGATAGCCCGTTGTCTGAATTTCTAACGGCTTTTGTATCAAGGTGAAAATGGGAATAAAATGTTCATTGTATAATCCCGACTCAAACGATTGAAAACGAGGATAATCAAATGCTTCCTTCTCTTTTTGATGAAATTCCTCCATCGCACGCACCACGAGATGTGATTTTACTTTAAGCGAGAATTCGTACTGGATTTCATGCACGTATTTCATATAGGTAACATACAAATATGTCGGCGTCAATAACAACACGGCAACAAGCATCGTGTATAAAAAAGCATTTTTAAGAGCGTACCGTTTATCGTTCAATAATATACCCCAATCCCCGCCGATTTTGGATAATTTCGAGCGGAAGTTTTTTACGCAGGTTATTGATCTGCACTCGAATATTTGCAGGATCGACGTATTCCCCCCATATCTCATCTTGAAACATCTCAACCGAAACAATTTGATTGTTATGCTTAAGCAACACGGCAAATATCTCTTTTTCGGTTTTACTCAACGCAATATCTTCACCATTATGAGAGAGGGTAAAGCTTTCTGTATTATAAATAAGTCCATTCCCAAAATCCAATAAACTTTCTCCGTCATGATAATAGCTTTTTAAAGCGTGCATAATGCGTAATTGCAATTCGGTAAGATCAAAAGGTTTGCGAATATAGTCACAGCACCCCGACTTATATCCCTCTTGCAAATCATCCACATTGACCATGGACGTCAAAAAAATGGCGGGTGTTTTATTTCCTTCTTTACGCAATGTTCGCAACAAATCAAACCCGTTCATCCCCGGAACATTCACATCGAGCAAATAAAGATCATATCGTGATTCATACGTCGCATCAAAAGCCTTTTCACCATTAGAAAAACCGATTACTTCAAATCCCATGTCTTCTAAAAATTCAGTAATACTGATTCTTAACATGTATTCATCTTCCAGTAAAAGTACCCTCATCGTATCTTCCCCTTTACCTCTTTTGAAACTTTATAATCCAATAATATCCCGATTAGTTCTTCTTTAGAATAGGTATTTAACCGTTCACGAGCTTCATCCAAAAAAAGCTCCCGATCTTCAGGGGCTACGACATCCTTTAGATATAAAAGTTCTTTGTCGTATGGACTTTGAAACAATGCATTATGCATCGTTTTTTTCATCATTACATCGTAAAGCTCATCACGACTAAGATGGATTAAAAACGAAATATCTTCACTGTCTGAATGAGAATAGGCACTCACTTGTTTGGCGGTAAGCGAAAAGACAAACGCACCAATTGTTTCTCCCTCTCCATTCTTCATCGGTTCATAAAAAAGATATTTTCCCTGACGAAAAATAACTCGTGCTTGCTTAAATGCTTTAAAATCAATCCCTCCAAGCAATTTTAAATCGCTTTGCGTATACTTCGGATTTGCCAATATATATTCTTTACCGATGGCAGGACTCTCTTGCATAAACACAGCCGTATCATAAAATCGCTCATCCATTAAAATATACAAATCAATGCCTAATCGGTCAAAATATTCCTGCGTTGATTCAAAAAATGAGACGACCTCGACGAACCCAATCATTTTTTCTTTCTGATATACCGGTACCGTTGCCTTTATCCCAAGCTTACGCCCAACTTCGATAGCCGCTCTTGGTTTTTTATGATTTTGAAAATAGAGTAAATCAGGGCGGTGGAAATCCAGAGGCATCCCCGCATACGAATTATCCCAACTGCGCGCAAAAATAAAAAAGTCCGAGGTGATAATCTGGGAGCGAATCACTGTATTTGTGTACAACTGGATCGACTCCATAACCTCCGAAAGAATCTTAAACCCTTTATCCTCATCTTCTTGCTCCAAAGCATCGCTCAAATTGGAATTTTGACTCAGGATCAAAGAATATCGTAAGGCAGTCGAGCGCTCTTTTTCAAGTTGATTATTTAACGCCATTGAGAGTTGGTCACTGAGCTTTTGAAGCGTTTGAGACGTTACTTCTTTTTCCAAATGGAGAAAAACTGCCCCCAATACTCCTATAATGATCAAAAAAACGGCTGCAATAACTTTTTTATTTCCCAATAAATGCATTGCTTTTTCCATCATCTTATTCATCTGCTCTTTTTTCCCATTTTATACACATACGCCAACACTTCTGCAACTGCAGCAAACAGCAACTCAGGAATCGGATGGTCAATCTCAACTTCAGCATACAAAGAACGAGCTAACGAAGGATTCTGAACCAAATGAACCCCATTTTCGCGAGCAATTTTTTTGATCTGAACCGCAATATTATCGACCCCTTTGGCAACGACTACAGGAGCGTTATGTTTTGTCTCGTCGTATTTGATTGCCACAGCATAATGAGTAGGATTGGTGATAATCACATCGGCATTGGGTACTTCAGACATCATCCGTTTACGCGCCGCTTGCATTTGAATTTGGCGAATTTTAGCTTTGATATGAGGATCTCCTTCCATGTTTTTCATCTCATCTTTAATCTCTTGGAGGGACATTTTCAACTTATCAAAATAATGTTTTCGAGTGAGAAATAAATCAACGATTGCGTACAAAAATAAAATAATCAACATAACAGAAGCTAAAATAATTGCCTTCTCTTGAAACCACGCCATCTGATCCCAAAGACTAAACAACGCAACCGTAGGAAGTTCTTTCATGTACGACCAAAAAAAGAGAAATCCGACTCCCATTGCCGTAAAAGCTTTAAACGTGATTTTTAACGCTTCCAGTACTTTTTGCATACTCAACATATTTTTGAGTCCTGCAATAGGATTAAGCTTCGAAAAATTGGGAGTCAATGGCTTTGTCGTAAAGTTAAACCCTATCTGCGCCACCGTTCCAGCAACCCCAGCAATCGCAATAATACCGCTAATAGGTAATATCATAATAAAAAGTTCTTTAAACGTTACAAACGCAATATCCACTAAATTAGTCTCTTCTAATGGATGATTCATAAGTGAAAAATAATACCGAGTAAGTGTCAGTATATGATTAGAGATAAAGGGTAAAAGCATTAAAAGGGCTAAAACTGCCACAAACAGCACAATAATCCCCGCCGTATCCTGACTTCGGGGGACATTCCCCTCTTCTCTGGCATCTTCGAGCTTCTTGGCGGTGGGTTCTTCGGTCTTTTCTTGGTCGTCTGCCACGGATTAGTCCATTTTCATCGACATATCAATCCAGTTGGCTTGATGGATAAGTGACCCAGTACTGATAGCATCCACACCCGTTTTGGCATAGCTTTCAATCGTTGAAAGAGAAATATTTCCACTGGCTTCGAGCAAAACACTGGAATGATGTGCCCATTTATATTCCACCACGTCACGCAATGCTTCCACAGACATATTGTCACACATCACAATATCCGCCCCCACTTCCATCGCTCTCTTCGCCATCTCGATTGTCTCAGCTTCAATCTCGATTTTTGCCGTAAACGGGATTTTGGCACGTGCTTCTTCCATAAATTGTTCTAAATTTTCAATCGTTTTAAGATGGGTATCTTTGAGCATCAGCGCATCATCCAATCCCATACGGTGATTCGTAGCTCCCCCAATACGCGTCGCATATTTTTCAAAATTGCGCAACATTGGACGCGTTTTTCGAGTATCAAGCAATTTAGTGCCGTATGGAGCCACAAGGTCAACATATTGACGCGTAAGGGTGGCAATAGAACTGGCATGCAGCAGCATATTGAGCAATGTTCGCTCTATACGCAAAAGCGTATGCGAATCACCTCTGAGAACTAACAGCACTTCCCCACTCACAAATCGTTCCCCATCCCGTTTATGCCAAAAAATCTCAAACTTTTCCATCCTAGCCAGCACACACAGATATTCTTCACCCGCAAATACTCCATCGCTTTTGGCAACAATCTTCGCACTTGCATCAACAGGCGCAGATACACGAGCATACAAATCCCCACGCCCGACATCTTCGGCTAATACTTCTTCGATAAATTGTTCTATCATAACGCCATCATCCTCTCCAACGCAATCTTCGCCCAATACGCCGTCTCTTCATCTACCTCGATCTCATTAATCGGAGCGCCGTCATCGATTGCTTTGAGTGTCAAATACAAATCTTCCAGTGTCGTTTCATTCATCGTCGGACATTCAGGTTTTGTTGATGAGAGAATATAGGTATGTTTCTCTCGCAAACGGTTGACCATATTAAACTCTGTCCCTACCGCCACTTTTTGCTCTTCGGGAAGCTCTTTGATGTATTTGATAAGCTGAGATGTTGAACCGACAAAATCAGCACGCTCACAGATAGCAGGATCGCATTCAGGGTGAACAGCAATCAAAATTCCGGGATATTTGTTGCGGTAGAACTCGATGTCATCGACGCTAAAAAGCTGATGAACGGAGCAAAAACCGTCGTAACAGATAATATCTATCTCTTTGGGATCTTTTCCATCCCCAATCACACACGATTTCAATCCCATCATATTGGCAATATTTTGTCCCAAACAACGGTCAGGGACGAAGAGAATTTTTTTCCCTTCGTTCAAGGCTTTTTCGATAATCATTTTGGCATTGGAGCTGGTACAGACCATGCCGCCCATTTTTCCCACACGCGCTTTGACATCTGCATTGGAGTTGATGTAGGTAATCGGTAATATATCTTCCACTTTGATTCCGCTTTGCTGTAATTTTTCGATCGATTGGTCAAAATAAAGCCCATCAATCATCCGGGCCATCGCACAGCACGCCACTTTTGGCATCACGACCCGTTTTTGCGGACTGAGGATTTTCAGACTTTGCCCCATAAATCCGACACCGCAAAAGACCACAAACTCTTTATCATCTGCCATCGCCCGTTTCGCCAGTTCCAATGAGTCACCCGTAATGTCCCCCATCTCGAACACTTCATCACGCTGATAAAAGTGGGCCACAACCGTCACACTCAAACGGCTTTTTAAATCAATAATTTTTTGTTTTAACTCTTCGGTATTCATCTTGAATATTTTCCTCGTCATTTATCATTAAGTCGTTATTATATCGTTTTAGTTCTCTGTAACGATGGGTGGATTATAATTCTCAACCGAAAATGAAAAAGGAAACACTATATGGAACTTTTGTTTAACCAAAACGTACAATTTTATCTTGTCGCATATCTGCTTGGCGGTATCCCTTTTGGGCTTTTGCTTGCTAAATTCTTTGCAGGGGTCAATATCAAAGAATCAGGTTCAGGAAGTATTGGTGCAACGAATGTTTTACGTGTGGTGAAAGAGACCAATCCCTCTCTTGCCAAAAAACTGGGGGCTGCAACCCTCGCCCTTGATGCTCTAAAAGGAATTGCCGTCGTCCTTGCTGCTAAGTACATGGGATTTGATGAAAGCGTTCAATGGATGGTTGCCGTCCTCGCCGTTGTCGGTCACTGCTTTAGCCCGTATATGTGGTTTGAAGGGGGTAAAGGGGTCGCTACGGGTATGGGCGTTATGGCAGTTATGCTTCCTATTCCTACTGCCATCGCTCTTGTTGTGTGGGCAGTTGCTGCTAAAACAATCCGTATTTCATCACTTTCGTCTATGTTGGGACTCACCGCATTGGTGGTTGCCTCGTTTGTCATGTATCCAACAATGTTTCATGCACCGGTTGTGTTTATTGCCTTTATTTTATTTTACAAACATATCCCCAATTTTATTCGACTCTTTCAAGGGGAAGAAAAACAAGTCGCATGAAAATACTCATCGAGAATCTCACATTTTTAACCATTATTGGGATTTTAGAAGATGAGAGGATAACCCCTCAAAAGGTTATCGTCGATTGTATTATTGATTACACGTATTGTAAAAATCATTTTATCAACTACGCAGAGGTTTCAACCGCCATCGAAAAAACCCTGCAAGATGAAAAATTTTATCTTATAGAAGAAGCCCTCGAACACCTTGGGACAACACTCAAAAATCGTTTCCCTCTTGTTGATGAGCTACTTCTAACCATTCGCAAACCAACAATTCTCCATAATTGCACAGTTGGTGTTCAAAACCATTTCATTTTTTAAAATTTCTTTAAAAAGAGTTTAAAAATTTCTAAAACTGTGATATAATTTCGGCAAAATATCCACTTTCGAGGAACGCTAATGCGCATTTTAATTATCGAAGATGAAGTAACTCTCAATAAAACCCTCGCAGAAGGGCTCAAAGAGTTTGGCTACCAAAGCGATGTTGTAGAAACACTAAAAGACGGTGAGTACTATCTCGACATCCGCAACTATGACCTAATCCTTATGGATTGGATGCTTCCAGATGGAAACAGCGTTGATATTATTCCTGATATTAAACGTAACACACCAAAAACAGTAGTTGTTGTTTTATCCGCACGTGATGACAACGAAAGCGAAATTGAAGCACTGCGTTCAGGTGCGGATGATTATATCCGTAAACCATTTGATTTTGACGTTCTTATTGCTCGTATTGAAGCGCGTTTGCGTTTTGGCGGAAGCAACATCATCGAGATTGATGATCTTATCATTAACCCTGAAGAAGAGAAAATCATCTATAAAGAAAAAGAGATTGAACTCAAAGGTAAACCGTTTGAAGTTCTTACTCACTTGGCGCGTCACCGTGACCAAATCGTCTCTAAAGAGCAACTTCTTGATGCTATTTGGGAAGAGCCTGAGCTTGTTACTCCAAACGTTATCGAGGTTGCAATCAACCAAATTCGTCAAAAAATGGACAAACCATTAGGAATCACTACGATTGAAACGGTTCGTCGCCGTGGATACCGTTTTTGTTTCCCAAAAGAAATCAACTAATTCTCAAGAAAGAGAGTCGTCTTGTTTTCAAAAAGAAGTATACGACGTCGATTCTTACTCCAACTGATTGTCGCTTCGGCGGCACTGGTTCTCCTTTTTTCCTCTTTTTTATATCTTTTTATCAAACAATCCATTTACGATGACAAACAAGCGGAACTCATTAATACTGCCCAAAATATTTGTACTTCCAAATCCCTCATAGCGGCTCAACAAAATAATCCTGATTTATTGCTGGGACTTAATGTCGAACTTATTACCTTACAAAAAGAGAAAAATCTTCTCCAATTTTATGAGACCCAACAACAAGATAAAAGCACCTCGCTGACATTGATTTATCCCTTTGACTTTGAGCACTCTTCCTACCTAAAAGTAAGTCGTGACATTACCTCCACTAAACTTTTACTCCAAAAAATCCTCCGTTCGATTTTTTTGATTAATGCATTTGGATTTGTTGTTATTATCCTATATGCCATCGCCTTTTCCAAAATGCTTATTGCTCCGGTAAGTGCACTTACAAGACGTCTTGCCAATATGAATGAACATCTGTTACGCCCGATCCAAGTGGAACATCTCCCAGAAGAATTCGAGCCTCTTGGTGAAACCCTCAACCGGCTTATGGGACGAATCCAAAATTTTGTCAAATACCAAAAAGAGCTTTTTATCGGTGCAGCACATGAACTTAAAACGCCCCTTGCCGTTATCAAACTCAAAAATCAAGTCACTCTCATCAAAAAACGCTCCGCAGAAGAGTACATCGAAGCCATACGCATCACCAACCAAAGTGTCGATGAGATGAATAAAATCGTTGCCAATATTCTCAATATCGGGCGACAAGAAGGGGCACAATTAGAGATGCCTTCTGAAGCCAATATTATCCAAGTTTTAAAAAAATGGGAGGGTGATTTTGCCCTTTTAGCGCACAGTGAGAATAAAACACTCCAAACCCACTTTGAACCCGAATCATTTGATGCTGTACTTCAAGTCACTTTGCTCAATCAAATCTTGCAAAACTTCTTGCAAAATGCACTTAAATTTACCCCTGAGGGGAAAACAATTGTCTTTCAAAGTTATCTTGATCAAACCGATATTGTGATTGAAGTGATTGATGAAGGGTGTGGAATTGATGAGAGTGTTGATCTCTTTGCCCCATTTAAACGTCAAGGGAATAAATCAGGAGTAGGATTGGGTCTCTTTTTGGCAAAGAGTGCATCAGAAGCCATTGGAGCACATATTAGCATTACTAATCGTCTTGATGGACATGATGGGACAATCGCACGACTTATTCTCCCCTCAAAACTCTATTGCTTACTCCCATTGCGATAGGGCACAACTCCCCTTAAGCTACCTTTCGCTATAAATCGCGCATTATCCAAAACATTTAACATCAAGGTTTCAAAATGCCATTAATTATTGTCGATGAGTGTATTGCGTGCGACGCATGTCGTGAAGAGTGTCCAATGGATGCTATCGAAGAGGGTGATCCGATTTATATTATTGATCCAGATCGTTGTACTGAGTGTGTAGGAACGTACGATGAGCCTGCTTGTATTGCTGTGTGTCCTGTTGACTGTATTATTCCTGATAAAGACAACGTTGAGACGATGCAAGAACTTTTATACAAACATAAACAGCTCACAGCAGCAGAAGAAGAATAGATGGCGCAATGTACCGCCGTTATCGACATTGGGTCCAACTCAATGCGTATGGCGGTATTTCAAAAAACCAGCCGTTTTGCATTTCATATTGTTCATGAAGTCAAAAGTTCCGTTCGACTTGCTGAAAATGCTTATAGTAACGGAGGATACCTTCAGTCGAATGCAATGGAGAGAGGCTCTCAGGCAATAGGGGAATTTTTACAAGTTGCCCAATCGTTTAAAGCACGTAAAATCCTCTGTGTTGCCACTTCTGCACTTCGTGATGCCCCCAATAAATCCGATTTTATCCGTCGTATCCAACAAGAGCATGGTCTCTCTATTAAAGTCATTGATGGTAATAAAGAGGCTTATTTAGGGGGAATTGCCTGTGCGAATCTACTCCCTAAAGTTAATGCAATTAGTGTTGATGTAGGTGGAGGATCCAGTGAGTTTTCTCTACTGGATAATGGGAATGTGACCCAGACCATTTCTCTGAACATTGGTACGGTTCGACTCAAAGAACTTTTTATGGATAACGGCGATATTGAAGGGGCAAGCGCTTACATCGATACCGCATTGCAGTCCCTTCCGTTCTTCTCCATATCGACCCTTATAGGCATCGGTGGGACATTTCGTGCCATTGCCCATGGGATAATGAAAAAAGAAGAATACCCCCTCAAAAAACTTCATGGTTTTTCAACAACTGATACAAACTTTAGATCTTTTTGCGGCTCTATCCTTGAAGCTTCTCCCAAAAAACTCAAATCGCTCAATATCAAACCTGATCGTTTTGATACCATAAAATCGGGTGCACTGATTTTTTTACGTATTCTCAATCATTTACAATCGAAAAATCTAATATGCAGTGGAGTTGGAGTTCGTGAAGGGGTATTTTTAAGTGATTTGCTCCGTAACTCTGCCCTTAAATTTCCCAGTAACTACAATCCATCGGTTCGTTATTTGTTGGATACTCATGCTACGCACAGCAATCATAGTGTAGAGTGTGCGGCACTTCTAAAAACACTTTTTGATTCAACCCATGAGCATTTAAAACTTGATTCTTCATGGCGAAGCATGCTCGTCATTGCGGCAAAATTACTTCCTATCGGTTTGGGTGTTCGCTATTATGCGTATCAAAAACACAGCCATTATCTAGCATTAAGCGGACTTGATTATGGATTAACCCATTCACAGATCGCCCTTATCTCTCATTTGTTGTTGTTCAAAAAAGGGGAAAGTTCCTCTGACCTGCTTCCAAAAAATAGTTATGGATCGCTACTTCCCGATACGAAAACTCTGGACACACTTCATACTTTATTATGGCTTTCTCATGTACTTTTAGCAGGGCGTATTTCAGCACATCACTTTGCTGTCTCATTTGATGATGGAGAGCTCACGATCCAAGCCCCTCATCTTTATCTCGCACGTGAGCAAATGAAAAATCTTGTCATTCCAAAAAACTTAACCATCATTCTTCTCTAAAAGTGAACGATTAGACTAAAATCGTTGTCCAATCGTAAATTCAAAGTGGGCGATTCTGTCACCAGCTTCACTCTTCAGAGGATTTGAGAACACCAGCTGCAATGGTCCGACAGGACTAAACCATTCCAAAGAAATTCCATATCCCCCACGTTGTATTTCACTTAAACTTTGAGCACCAATCATACCATAATCCACAAAAGCAGTTGCACGCATTTTTGCTTCAGGAACCAGTGGCATACTTAACTCAAGAGAATTTGAAAAGGTTTTTGTTCCGCCAATCAAATCCAATCTTCCATCTCCATTCGCATCTTTACCACTGTTAGGTGATAGGGAATAACTTTGAAATCCTCGAACAGATCCGATTCCTCCCATGTAAAATCGCTCTGCAATTGGAAGGCTTGTGCCTGTGTCTTGCACAAAATTGAATCGTGCTTTGTATCGGAAAATTAAATCTGCATCCAACAGCTTCTGCAGCCCTTGATAAACACCGAAAGTGGTACGGCTCTTCCAAAAACTTGCGTCTCCGCCTAAGCCCGCTTTTTCAATATTTTCAGAAAATGCTATCCCCTCACGAGGGACATAATAATCATCTGTATTATCAAATGTACCAGATACACTCAGAGAGCTTTTGGAATAACTTGCATATGCCCCAGGATATGCAGATGTAAGATTCACATCGCTGTACTTATTATCTGAGTAACTGTATCCCGTATATCCACTCACGTATCGGCTAAAGCGGTGCCCAGTACCAAGACTAAGACCAGTCGAATCGGTTGTATACGTAGTGTATTTCGTTGATGAGTTAAAAACCGAAAAATTACCGCTAAAGTCACTGTCGTTAAGACGAGGATTAGAAATATTAAACGAATAGTTTTTCGTTCGAGTTGATTTCTCTAAATGAACTCCGACATTGAGTCCTGATCCAAAAATATTACGATCACTGACTGCGACACTGAGCATGACACCGCCAAAACTTCCATATCCTCCACCCAGTTGTATATTTCCAGTAGGTGCTTCTTTGGTCTGAACGATTAAATCCATGGACTCATCATCCAAACGTTTTTCTTCAATCGTCGTACTCTCAAAATAGCCCGTACGCCCCAGCGCATTACGAGAGTCTTTCAGATTGCTAAGACTGTACAAATCCCCTGGCGCCAAAAAGAGTTCTCGGCGGGTAACACGGTCAAGAGTACGATTATTTCCAGCGATGATAACATTATGAATACGTACTTTTTTACCAGGAATGATCCGATAGACGACATCAACCGTCTTACTCTCTTTGTCTTTTTTCAAATCAGGCTGAACCTGCACATACGCATACCCTAAGTCGGCAATTTTAGTTTTGATCCGCTCAGCATCGTCACGAAAGGTTTTGATATTGAAGGGCTTATTTTTTTGAAGGGCTATAACAGCTAACAATTCTTTATCGTCGATAACGTTGGTATCTTGAAAAATAAGAACATCCGAAACACGAAAAATATCCCCTTCAAAAATGTTATACGCCATAGTTGCTTCATAATGATTAAAATCAACTGCCACAAAGGGCTGATCAATCTTGGCATCCAAATATCCATTTTGCATGTAATAATCACGAATACGCATCGGGTCGTACTGCAACTCGGCAAGCTTCATCTTACCATTATTGCGCCCCCACATCCAACCCATAAAGTCTTTTTCCTTGTTGGCAGTCGTTTTCTCAAATTCGTCCGAATCAACTCCCGAAACTCCATAATATTTCAGCTTTTTGATAATAATTTCTTGCCCTTCATTGGCAATAAACTTTACCTGCATACTGCCATTTTCGAGCTTGGTGCTCTCTACTTCAACGACGGAATCAATTTTCCCCTCTTGGTTGAGTGCTTCGACAATCCGCTTACGTGCGCTCTCTATACGATTTACATCGTAAAGTGCCCCTTTTTCGATTTGAAGAAGAGTTTTTTTAGCTTCTACATCGTTTTCCTTATAGCCTTTTAGCTCGATTTTGGAAATAACCGGCTTTTCTTTGAAGTGAAACGTTATCGTCCCATTTTCTTCATCTGCCCATATATCTTCAAAATATCCCTGATTCAAAAAAGCTTTAATGGTTTTATCGACCTCAACAAGATTCAAAGGTTCACCAATTTTTACGGTATTAAGTTGCTTGGCAACGGCTGCTGAAATATGCACCATTCCATCATAGCTAATGGCTTCAACATTTTGAGTAGCTGCATTAAGTAAAACAGAGCAGAGTAAAAAAGAGAGGGTGATTTTTTTCAAATTAAAATCCATTGCGTTAAATTGTCTCTTATTTTACCACCCTAATGGTTAATGTTTCCGTAAATCTGCTAGAATACGCATAAACAAAGTAAATACGAGTAAGGGTTGAGCATGGAGATTGGAATCGTCGGACTGGGACTAATGGGAGGATCTCTTGCCCTCTCACTGCGCAGACTCCCATTCGTCACCTCTGTCGTCGGTAGTGATCACAATCTTGAGCATCAGCACACGGCACTCGAACTTGGATTGGTTCAAGCTATTCTTTCTTTTGAAGAATTAAAAGAACGGTGTAATGTTATCTTCTTTGCCGTACCTGTTGATGGGGTTATAGCCTTATTAAACAAATCCGTTGATTTAGTAGGGAGCGATACGACTCTCATTGATTTAGGAAGCACAAAAGCTCTCATCGTAAATGCTATCCCCCCTGAAATTCGCGCCAATGTCGTTGCAGCTCATCCCATGACTGGAACCGAGCAGTTTGGTCCAAAAGCAGCTTTTGAAGGGCTTTATACCGATAAAGTCGTCGTCTTATGCGATTTAGAGCACAGC
>Ga0208103_1000374_pt1 | contig 16393 bp, 20 predicted proteins | sample CryBogmetaGMA75M_FD_184550 | JGI IMG/M metagenome (GOLD analysis project Ga0208103, IMG submission 184550) | Freshwater microbial communities from Crystal Bog, Wisconsin, USA - MA7.5M (SPAdes) | ecosystem: Environmental > Aquatic > Freshwater > Lake | place: Crystal Bog, Wisconsin, USA... | reverse complement strand
CAGGGTATTAACATCCAAACAGGCAATGCGAATTATGCTTTTACATAAAACGTCATTACCCCGTGTAATTAGTTGTTCAAAAGTAAGACTGGCTTTTTTAACGAGAACCACCTCGGCACTGACTTGGATTAATTCATTAAATCGGGCAGATCGAAGATAATCAACTTGCACTGAGCGCACGACAAAAATAATGCCGGCATTGACCATAAGCTCATCCTGCTCATAACCCATCGCCCTGAGCATTTCTGTTCTTGCCCGTTCAAAAAACTTGAGATAGTTGGCGTAAAACACCACGCCACCGGCATCCGTGTCTTCATAATAAACACGCACCGGCCAGATAAATTTTTTAATTTTCATGGTTTGATGGTTAAGGCACGAAGATCAGCTTGCGTAAGGTATATTGTGCGTACCTTGCGCGGTAAAGGTGTATGGCGCACCCTGCATTAGTCAAACAAATCCTCGGAGACCCCTATTTGTTTCGGTAGCGGCAAGCCAAAATGCAGGTACGCATTTCGGGTAACAACTCGTCCACGGGGTGTACGAATAATAAAACCTTGTTGCAACAAATACGGCTCCAATACATCCTCAATGGTGCCACGTTCTTCACTGATTGCCGCCGCCAGGGTATCAAGACCCACCGGGCCGCCGTCAAAATTGTCAATCATGGTCATCAGCAACTTTCGATCCAGCGCATCAAAACCGTTACTATCCACTCTCAACATGTCCAGAGCCTGAATGGAGACATCTTCCGTAATGTTGCCATTGCCTTTTACTTCAGCATAATCCCGCACCCGTCGCAGCAATCGGTTGGCAATTCGGGGCGTACCTCGAGAACGGCGGGCAATTTCATACGCACCCTTCTGCTCCATGGCAATCCCCAAGACGTTAGCCGAACGAATGGCAATACTGGCTAGTTCATCAACCGTGTAAAACTCCAAGCGCTGCACAATGCCAAAGCGATCACGCAACGGAGACGTCAGCAAACCGGCGCGGGTTGTTGCGCCGACTAGCGTAAAAGGTGGCAAGTCCAGCTTGATTGAACGGGCGGCAGGCCCTTCACCAATCATAAGATCCAGTTGATAATCTTCCATAGCCGGATATAAAATTTCTTCAACCGCAGGACTTAAGCGATGTATTTCATCAATAAATAATACGTCATGCGGTTCAAGATTAGTCAGCAGGGCAGCAAGATCACCCGCTTTATCCAGCACAGGCCCTGAAGTCTGGCGAATTTTAACACACATTTCCGCTGCAATGATATTGGCTAGTGTTGTTTTACCTAATCCTGGCGGGCCAAAAATCAATACATGATCCAAAGCCTCTTGACGAGCGGTTGCCGCTTGGATAAAAATCTCCATTTGCGCACGCAATTCTTTCTGCCCAACATAGTCCGCCAGCCGCTTTGGACGGATGGCGCGGTCTTGCCGCTCTTCATCGGTATTACCGCGAGCGGTTATCAGTCGATCACTTTCAATCATCTGACTGCGCCTTGTAATGCCAGCCTGATAATATCTTCACAACTTTTACCTTCGGTACTGATATTTTGCACCATTTTACCAGCATCCAAAGGCTTGTAGCCCAAAGAGCACAAGGCACTAACCGCCTCCTGTTTTGGATTACCTGGCGCGGGTGTCGCAGCCCCCGTTTTGCTGGTACTCGTTGCTGCTGAATCAGCCAAGTCCGGTAATCGGTCACGCATTTCAATAACCAAGCGTTCAGCCGTTTTTTTGCCGACACCCGGTAAACGCACCAACGCTTGTGTATCATTATCCTGAATACAGCGATGAAATTCTTCCGCACTCTGACCGGATAAAATAGTTAAGGCCAATTTGGGGCCGACGCCATTAACCTTAATCAACGTTCTAAATAAAGTACGCTCAGCTTCCGCAGAAAAGCCAAACAAGATATGGGCATCTTCCCGAACAACCAAATGGGTATGTAATTTTATCTCTTCGTTGATGGCAGGCAGGTCATAAAAAGTCGTCATCGGTGCTTCCACTTCATAACCGACCCCTTGTACGTCCATCACTAAAAAAGGCGGCGCTTTATGAACCAATATTCCGCGTAAAAAACCGATCATCTCGATACCCCTTGCTTGCCCAACATGATGGCAGTTTGCTGATAATTGGCATGACAAATAGCGATACCTAACGCATCACTGGCATCCAAAGATAACTCGCCTTGTACATTTAACAACATTTTCACCATGTGCCGAACCTGAATTTTATCGGCAGCGCCCTTCCCTACCACCGCTTGTTTGACTTGCCTCGCCGCATATTCAAACACTGGCAGCCCCTTGGTTTGTACCGCACAAATGGCAGCCCCACGCGCCTGACCCAGTTTAAGTGCAGAATCCGCATTTTTATGCATAAAGACTTGCTCTATGGCCATCTGCTCCGGTTGATAGTTATCGACAATTTCCAAAATTCCGTCAAATATTTGTTTAAGCCGATCCGGAAAATAATCCGCTTTAATCCGAATACTGCCACTGGCTATGTATTTATAGCCTCGTGGCGATTCTTCTATAATTCCGTATCCGGTTAATCTTGAACCGGGGTCTATCCCTAAAATTCTCATTTATTATTCATTAGTGGTAGAGTGCGCTGGGCGCACTATTTTACTAGAACTGTTTTTCATCAAGTAACTTTACCGATTTCAAGCGTGCAAATTTTTTATCGAAAGTAAATAGCTCATGATCATTTTCCAAACAGCCTGACAAAATAAGATAATCAGAAAAATCCGCTGTGTGGTTTTCAAAAGTCGCCAGTGCAGCATCAAACTGGGCATCATCTTGCAATACAAAAAGCAACGTTTTCTGAAGATGTTTTAGTACGGTTATGACAGCTGGCTTATCAAAGCCATAAGCCGTTTCCAATACCCAAACCATTTCAATTTGTACAATTTGCGGCACATAAACCTGTTTAGCACGTTTTAACAGAGCCTTAGCCAAACCAACTTGTGCCTGTGAGTCTGGGTCATTGACTAACAAACGTACCAGCACATTGGTATCAACGGCAATCATAAACTCCCGCCGCGATTTTTTATGGCCGCATCCATTTGTTCCAAAGTGATACCGTGCGGTGCTTGTAAAATACCGCAAGCCTGGTCGATCTCTTTATCGGTTAATTCATTCCTGTTCTGCGCTTTTGGTTTGAATGAATAACGTGCTTCCAGGAAGCAAACAAAATCCAACACTTCTTTTTGTAAACTTTCTGGCAACCTTTGGCTATGCGCTGTTATTTCATTAAGATGATTCATGATGCAACCTCTAATTGAGTGTATTTGGATTTGTGCCTAAACACTTTTTTCCCGCAAAAAATCCTGTACGTCCTCATTATTGACTTGATAGTAAATATCTTCAACCCGCACCGTGATACCTAATGAATAAAAAGTAATGTCGTCACCCAGATAATAATAAAAGGACTGCCACTGGTCTTTCTTGCTGAAAACCTGAATTTCTCCCTTATCCTGTTCGATTAAAACGTACTCTTCCAAGCTAGGGATTCTTTGACAACGCAAGCGTTTGTCAGTCTGGTCAAAGCGCCGAGTCGATTTGGATAAAACTTCAACAATAATAACAGGCGCTGTTTTGTAATACTCGTTGTCATTATCCTCTTGGCAAACCACCATCACATCGGGATAAAAAAAGTTGGCTCCCACTTTAACTTTCATATCCGCTATAAAAGTTCTACAAGGCGTGCCTTTCAGCCGAGTCTTTAATTCAGTCGCTATATTAACTGACAGCAAATTATGATTTTCGCTGGCTCCAGCCATTGTATGGACTTGACCATCAATATACTCATGCTTGGTTTCTGCAAGCAATTCGCCTTGCAAGTAATCTGTTTCGCTTATTGGTTGATAGGCAGGGTTTAAGCTCATGGTTGCTCCCATTTTTTAACGAAGCAGGTAGCCTCGATGGAGTAAAACGGAATCGAGTATCTGGGGGGATTCGACTATCCTCGATTCCGCTTCGTTAGATCGAGAATACTTGCTGAATTTTTTTACCCACCCCTCAAAAAGATAAGATTAGGCTAACCGTTGAACATATTTTCAAAACTCATATAGCCTGACCCCATAAATCATTTCAGCGCTTCAAGATCTTTTTTTGCATCTCTCAATTCTTCCTTAGCATTTTGTAAATCAGAATCTTTAGCGTATAACATGGCAGCTTTCAACTTTCTATTTACTTTTGAGCGTGCATTGTCTAATTTATCATTAGCATTCATTTCTTTACTTAAATCACTTGCTTGTTTGATAAGAGCAAAAGCTTCTTCGTTACTAGTACCTTTGCCAATAACTTCAATAGCGGTGTGTATTTTAGCGACCAGCGTATCAATTACTTCATTTTTGGCTTTCAAAATTCTTTCATAAGAACCCGTTTTACAGTCATTAATAGCACTGTTTATTTTTTGTAAAAAATCCACATGCTCTTTAAGTTTCTCCTCATTTTCAGCCTTATATCTAGTGAACAGTTCTATAGCTGTATTGCAATCGCCACGCTTATATGCATCTTTGGCCTGCGCATACAAATCAGATGACTGCGTTTCTGCTAACGCAGCCGTTAACGATGTGACATATACAATCGTCACAGCCAGCTTTTGAGACGGTTTCATATTGAGCCTTTATGGTGGATTATCTGGTAACACGACGGCAGGTGCACATTCTCTGTTTGAACCTTTATCATGCCAGCTGATGCCGGTAAAGACTGAAAAGGCAACTATGATGGTTCCAAATAAGGCAAAAAAAGTTCCTGGTGCGGCTTGCTTCAGTACTAATTTACTATCCCTGAATTCAGCACTCAGGTCGCCTGCTTTTCCCCAGATGCCAGACATAAATAGCCGATACCCCATATATCCGAAAAGCAGTCCGACGCACATGCTAACGATCTTGTACGTGGCTGCAATCAAAATTATTGATGTATTCTCAGTCATTTGGTGATCAATCATCTTACTTCACTCCTCACGTTTTTTCGTGTTAAGTTCTTCAAACGCTATAATCGGGGTTGCAACCCCCAACCAGCGTTGTGCTTTGGCACAACGTACCAACAATAAACGTCATGCCGCTAACTTTGCAATTCGCTTTAACTTGATAAGTTGGGAGGTGAACGCCAATGCCACCATAATGTCTTTCCGTTTCAAGCCAGGTAGGGTGTGCACCACGCACTTTTCGGACTCTAAATATGCCATAATCTTAACTTCTGACGATAATCCTTTCGACATCCATCGCACATTTTGTGGACACATTAAGATAATTGGTTAATTGGGTTGGTGCGCAATGCGCACCCTACCTGGATTAAAAGAAGCGTTCGCTATAAATCCAACCCCGCCATAATCTCGTCACTAATATCCGCATTGGAATATACATCCTGTACATCGTCCAGATCTTCCAGTCGGTCAATCAAACGCAGCATTTTTTCTGCATCATCGGCATCCAGTTCAGCCTGGATGGTTGCCTGCATGGTAACTTCGGCACTATCGGGTTCAAAGCCTGCGGCAATCAGAGCCTCTTTTACAGCTAAATAAGTTTCAGGGGTCGTCATCACATCAACGGCACCGTCATCATAGCCGGTCACATCGTCTGCACCGGCTTCCAAAGCGGCATCCATCAGCGCGTCTTCGTCAACTGAAGGGGCGTAACTTAAAATACCGACTTTATTAAATAAATAAGCGACCGAACCATCGGTGCCTAAATTACCGCCCGCTTTGGCAAAGGCATGACGGACTTCTGCAACGGTGCGGTTACGGTTATCGGTCAAACAATCAACAATGACCGCTGTACCACCGGGGCCATAGCCTTCGTAACGGATATTTTCGTAATTAACACCTTCCAACGCACCGGCCGCTTTTTTAATAGCGGTATCAATGGTGTCGCGGCGCATATTTGCGCCCAAAGCCTTATCAACTGCGGAGCGTAAACTCGGGTTACTGGCGGCATCCGGGCCACTGGTTTTTACTGCCACGGTAATCTCACGCATGACTTTGGTAAAAATTTTACCGCGCTTGGCATCCTGCCCTGCTTTACGATGCTTGATATTAGCCCATTTACTATGTCCAGCCATGGTTTCTCTCTTTAAAAATTAGTGTGTGTGGAAATAAAGGCTACCAACTAAGGAGCGTGCATGAAATAACTTGACCATATTATATTCCCTCACCCCAGCCCTCTCCCAAAGGGAGAGGGAGCAAGATGCCTAAGTTATTTCATGCGCATTCCTAAGCCGGGACAGATAACATCCCTTGAAGGGATGGTATCTGCAATAACACACGGTTTTTACCTTGGTTTTTCTTCGTGTACTTCGTGTCTTCGTGGTGCACTCTTTCAACAGTCTCGGTAACGCTTACAAAATATGTTCTAAAACCGAAAGCAGGCTAGGCTCGGTGGTATAAAAATCAGCCAACTCACGAACAATCGCTCTATCGACCACACCGCCAAAACCCAGCACATAAGCACCTGCGTCCTTGGCTTCCATGTCGGTCTTGCCATCGCCGATCATCACCAAGGAATCTTGCGCGTTAAGCAACTGCCGACAAATCTCGGCTTTGCCGCCTGTTCTGGCCAACGGCGAGTTAAGATCGTAAGTATCATAACTGCCATCTTCGTTGAAATAAATATCAACCGCGTGTACCTGGTTTTCAGGCAAGCCCAGATATTTTGCCAATGGCAAGATAGCTTGGCGCAAGCCGCCACTGATAATATGTACGGTTTTATCTTGAGCCAATAAAGCCGCAAACACCTCGTTAACGCCTTCGACTATTTCGGCAATATATAAATCAGCCAGCCAGTTTATGCTATATTGATCAGGTCGGATAAGCGACAGACGCCGCTCATAAACGGCTTCCAATGGCACGATTCCGTTCATTGCCAAATCGGTCAGTTTGGACATTTCCTCACCCATTCCAACACGCCGGGCAAGCTCGTCTATACCTTCTATTTTGCTTAAGGTGCTGTCGCAATCAAAACAAATAACATCAAAACTCATAAATTAACTCAAAGCCATAATCACTGTGAACGCATCGCCAATAATTTCATAAAGCCCTTTTCATCAAATCCGGCCTTGGCAGGTCATGACCTGCCTGCTGTTCATTAACCTAAAAATAAGGATTTTTTATGAAATAATGGGCGGATGGTTAGCCGCTAAAAAGGTGCACAGTTTAACAGCTTTGCTATAATCCCGATATTGCCAAGTGAGACATTAACGTAAATGCCCAAACAATTGCCTGCCACCGCCATAAAGACGCGATTTTTCAGCTATCGATTCATTGCCTTGGCAGCGTTGTTATTAGCGCTGGTATTGCTTTCGGTAGTCGCACTCAATCGGATAGCTACCCATGTGCCCGATGTGACGTTTACAACGATTACCGGCCAAAAAATTGCTTTAAAAGCATTGCGTGGCAAACCGGTCATTGTTACTTTTTGGGCGACTGATTGCCCGGGTTGCATAAAAGAAATCCCTCTCTTAATTGATCTTTATGCGCAATATCATCTACAAGGTCTTGAAATTATAGCCGTCGCGATGCACTACGACCCGCCCAACCATGTCATCACCATGACACAAGACCAACAACTGCCTTATCCTGTTGCGCTAGACTTAACAGGAGAACACGCCCACTCTTTTGGCGATGTACAATTAATACCCAGCACTTTTTTAATTACCCCGGACGGCTTGATCGCCCTAAAAAAAATCGGCGTATTGGATCCGGCTGAAATAAAAACCCTTATTGAACCCTTCACCTTAGGATAATCCATGCTCTGGTTAAAAGCTCTGCACTTGATTTTTATGGTCACCTGGTTTGCAGGTCTGTTTTATTTGCCACGCCTGTATGTTTATCATGCAATGAGTACTGATGAAATCAGCAATGAACGCTTTAAAGTCATGGAGCGGAAACTGTTTTTTGGCATTATGACACCCGGCATGATAATTACCTTGGTATTTGGTATCTGGATGCTGACTGATTATGCGTGGAGAGTTTATTCGGCCAGCGGTTGGTTACATGCAAAACTGGCGCTGCTGGCGCTCACACTGGTTTATCACTATTTTTGTGGCGTGTGGCTTTTGGATTTTAAACATGACCGCAATCAACATAGCCATGTTTATTACCGCTGGATGAATGAAGTGCCGGTATTATTTTTGGTGGGCATTATCATTTTGGCAGTCGTTAAGCCTTTTTAAGGCAAGATTTGCATAATGGCCCGGATTGCATTTAACAGTCATTAGCAGGACGACAGTGCCTAGAGGTTTTACAGGGGAGCAATGAAAAGGCATTAGTTTTGTAGGGCGCACACCCCACAAAACCAATGCCTTATATTTTAATAATGTCTTTGAACGGAAAACTTTGCCAATAAAGTTAACGCTTCTTTGTATTCTGAAGCCGGTAAAACATGCAGTGCGGCAATGGCTTTTTCAGCTTCTTCATCTGCGCGTTGTTCAGTGTAAACAATAGCGTTGGTGCTTTGCACGATGGCATAAACCTCGTTAAAGGCATCACGATTACCATTTTTAATCGCGTCAATAATTATTTTTGCCTCGTCTTCGCTGCCTTTTTGAATGGCGTAAATCAAAGGCAAGGTCGGTTTGCCTTCGGCAAGATCGTCACCGAGGTTTTTGCCCAAATCTTCTTGACTGGCTTTATAGTCGAGCACGTCGTCAATCAATTGAAAAGCAACACCAAGGTGCTGCCCATACTTTGCCAGACTTTCTTCTGTCTCGGCAGATGAGCCCGCTATAACGGCACTTAATCTGGTGGCGGCGCTGAAAAGAATCGCTGTTTTTCTGGCAATAACTTCCAGATATTTTGCTTCTGTTGTTTCCGGGTTATTGCAATTTAACAACTGCAACACCTCGCCTTCGGCAATGGCGGTCGTGGTTTTTGAAAGAATTTCCATCACCCGCATATTGCCGGTGCGTACCATCATTTCAAAAGCACTGGAGTACAGATAGTCGCCCACTAATACGCTGGCCGCATTACCCCATACCGCATTGGCTGATTCTTTGCCCCGTCTGAGATCGGATTCGTCAACAACATCATCATGTAATAGTGTCGCCGTGTGAATAAATTCAATGACAGCAGCAAGTATCAGGTGGTTATCGTTAACACCGCCAAGTGCTTTAGCGGCAAGTAGCAGCAACATGGGACGCAAACGCTTGCCGCCATTGCCAACAATATAATGCCCCATTTGATTAATTAAAATAACATCAGAACTTAACTCGTTAATAATGAGCTGATCGACTGCCTTGGCTTCCGTGGCAGTTAAGTTCTTGATTAAATCAAAATCAATGGGTTCCAGTGTGTTTGAGAGTGTATGCGATACCATTGATTCAGCGCTGATAAGGTAAGTTTTTGTTATTTTTCATAGCCATAATTATAAAATATGAGATTATTGGGTTATTATAACCCAATAGAAAGCCAACTGCCCATGCTATTGAATAAAGAATATTGGCGTCAATAGCTTTCTTGCATCACTTTTAATAAACAGGTTTATTGAGGTGGTTTAAATTTTTGTTGACTAGGCTTGTGTTTAAAAATATAATTACTAGTTAAATTTTAACAGATTAATGCTTGATGGAGCTTGCTCAGATGTATGCGGTAATTCAAACAGGTGGTAAACAGTACCGCGTTGAAGAAGGTACTTACTTAAAAATAGAAAAACTGGAGCTGGGCACAGGCGACAGCATTGAATTTGATAAAGTGCTGATGATTCAAACAGACGATGCTGTTAATGTCGGCTTGCCTTTTATTGAAGGCGGGAAGGTTACAGCGGTTGTTTTGTCTCAAGGTAGACACGATAAAATCAAAATCATTAAATTCAGAAGACGCAAGCACCATATGAAACAAATGGGGCATCGTCAATACTATACAGAAATCCAGATTACTGGCATTTCTGCTTAAGCGATAGGAGTTACAGATGGCTCATAAGAAAGCTGGTGGTAGTACCCGTAACGGACGTGATTCCAATGCAAAACGCTTGGGTGTTAAGCGTTACGGTGGTGAGTTGGTAACAGCAGGAAACATTATTGTTCGTCAGCGTGGAACCCGATTTCACCCCGGAGATAATGTAGGTTGCGGAAAAGATCATACCTTGTTCGCTACTGCGGATGGTAGAGTGCTTTTTCAGGTTAAAGGTCCTAAGAGCCGTAAATTTATCAGTATTGTTCCTGCATAAAACGTATAGTTTGATTGTAGTTAACAGTTATATAAGTCGGGTTAGCGTATCTAATCCGGCGGCTTTAAAAAAGCTCCGTCCTTAATGACGGGGCTTTTTTTGTTTTTATCGGTTGGTTTTTAAGTGTGGCGTGTAAGTTATGAGATTTGTTGACGAAGCGGAAGTTCGTGTAGAGGCGGGCGATGGCGGTAATGGTACTATTGGCTTTCGGCGTGAGAAGTATATTCCCATGGGCGGTCCCGATGGCGGTGACGGCGGTGACGGCGGCAGCGTCTATCTGATTGCAGTTGAGAATGTAAACACGCTGGTAGATTTTAGATACCATGCCGTCCATAGGGCGCAGCGCGGACAAAAGGGCATGAGTCGCAATTGCACCGGAAGAAAAGGTGACGACTGTTTTGTGCCGGTACCGCTGGGAACAAAAGTGTCTGATTTCGAAACCGGTGAAGTTATCGGTGATTTAACTGAAATTGGCGAAACTCTACTGGTTGCAAAGGGCGGGTTTCATGGCTTGGGCAACACCCGTTTTAAAAGCAGTATTAACAGAGCGCCACAAAAAGCCAGTAAAGGTTCTGAAGGCGAACATCGCGTTCTTATTTTGGAGTTAACCTTAATTGCTGATGTCGGGTTGTTGGGAATGCCTAACGCCGGCAAATCCAGCTTGATTCGATCTGTATCGGCAGCAACACCTAAAGTGGCTGATTACCCTTTTACTACCTTGCACCCTAACTTGGGCGTGGTCAGTGTTGATGATTTACGCAGTTTTGTTATCGCCGATATTCCGGGTGTTATCGAAGGTGCGGCTGAAGGTGCCGGACTGGGCTTACAGTTTCTTAAGCATTTATCGCGTACCGGTTTATTGTTGCATCTGATTGATGTAGTGCCTTACGAGAGTATGGATACGCCGGTAGAAGCAGCCCGAAAAATTATTCATGAAGTTGAGAAATGGAGTGATGATTTGGCCAACAAGCCGCGCTGGCTGGTACTCAACAAAACTGATAGATTGCCTTACGATGAAATCGATGAGCGTTGCCAAGCTATTGTTGATGAATTGGGCTGGACTGCCCCCGTTTTTAAAATTGCGGCAATTAATGGCACGGGTACAAAAGAGTTAATGTATGCCATCATGAACTTTTTGGAAGCAGAACGAGAGCGGCGGAAAAACAGTGAGCAGGAATGATTTTACCAACGTTAAACGAGTCGTTGTAAAGATAGGTAGCTCTTTACTAACCAAAGGCGGGCAAGGACTTGATAAAGTTGCCATTACCGCCTGGGTTAAGCAAATGGCTGGCTTAAGGCAGCAGTCTATTGATGTCGTTTTGGTTTCGTCCGGCTCGGTCGCTGAGGGCATGAGTCGTTTGGGCTTGAAAGTAAGGCCAAAGGTTCTGCATGAGTTACAGGCGGCTGCGTCTGTCGGTCAAATGGGCCTGGTTCGGGTTTTTGATGATAATTTTCAGCAACATGGTTTACATGCGGCGCAAGTGTTACTGACGCATGATGACTTGTCTAACCGGCAGCGTTATTTAAATGCCCGCAGCACGTTGTTGACCTTGTTAAAGTTTGGCGTCGTACCGGTTATCAATGAGAATGATGCCGTTGCCACCGAAGAAATTCGCTTTGGAGATAATGACACCTTGGCGGCATTGGTTGCCAATCTGGTTGAGGCGGAGCTGTTAATTATTCTGACGGATCAAGAAGGTTTATTTACCGGCGACCCCGGCTTATATCCTGACGCACAATTAATTTCCGAGATTAGCGTTAACGATGACCGCCTGGAAAAAATGGCCGGTGATAGTCGTAGCGGACTGGGCAAGGGCGGCATGTACACTAAAGTACGTGCGGCACGCCTTGCCGCCAGATCAGGCGCGGCAACCATAGTGGCTGCGGGTGCCGTTGACGGGGTGCTTAGCCAAGTCATTTCCGGTGTTGATCTTGGAACCTATTTTTTGCCGGATATTGAGCCGTTGGTCGCAAGAAAACGTTGGCTGGCCGGTCAATTGCAAGTTAAAGGCGTTCTGGTTTTGGATGCTGGCGCGGTTAACGTATTAAAAAGTAACGGTAAAAGCTTGCTGGCAGTCGGTGTTAAATCCGTTTCCGGTCAGTTTGAGCGTGGCGAGTTAGTCTCCTGCGTGGATGAAAACGGCTTGGAGATTGCGCGGGGACTGGTCAATTATGGCAAGCTTGACGCTCATTTAATAGCCGGAAAAAGCAGTTCGGAATTTGAGAAAATTTTAGGCTATGCAGATGATTCGGAAATGATACACCGGGATAATATGGTGCTGATCTAGGTTTTTTGGATCAAACAAGGTTCAATCTTTGTGGGGCAACGTTTTTTCTATCGGTAAAATGATGCGCAATGATATAAAGCCCTGAATTAATTAAGTACGTAGGGCGTGCCATGCGCGCCTTAATTTTCAAGGCGCGCACGGCACGCCCTACAGAAAATAATATCGCTTAATCAACGAAGGTCTCTATACAGTTCAAGGTTAAAGAAGGGCAATAGAACGGGTTACGTAGTAAAATCCAGCATCGGTTTGATCTAGTCCAGGAAACTGATTGTACTCCGCGCGGTCATGTTTACGGAATTTATGATCGAGTTATTTTATTCGAGAGCAAGGCGCAAAAACAGGCACATAGCTAGCTATGTAACTGTTTTTGTAACGCTGCTATCGGATAAAATGGCCGATCAGAAAACCGTAAATGTGACCGCACGGAGTATATACACACATAAAAATCATTAAAACAGCGGTGTACTATGCAATCTTCTGAAAAAAATAATTCAGCACAATTCCTGGAACATCAGCTACAAGACACTATTACCCTGCTTGAAAAACAGCAACTGGAAACCTCCCTGGTTCAGAGAGGCCCGGTTGCCAATTACGAATTGGTTGAGGCAATGCTGCAAAATCAGCATCAAGCCCGCCTTCAGGAAAAATTTGCTCATTTGCATCCTGCCGACATTGCCTTTATTCTTGAATCGTTACCGCTGGATCATCGCAAGACGGCATGGGATGCGATTAAGACCCTACATGACGGACAAGTTTTACTGGAAGTATCCGATGCTGTTCGGCATACGCTCATTTCAGGAATGGAAGCGGAAGAACTGGCAACCGTCGCCGGCAAATTAAATACCGATGAAATAGCCGATATTGCAGCAGACATTCCCAAGCGAACGATGCTAAAGATTCTGCGCTCGTTGAACAGCAAAGAGCGCAAACACTTAAATGCCATTCTGTCTTATCAGGAAAATCAGGTCGGTGCGCTGATGGATTTTGGCATGATCACCATACGGGATGACCTCAATTTAAAAGCAATCATCGCCTATATCCGCAAACTGGGCAAATTACCCAGCCATACCGATAAATTATTTGTAGTGGATCAGCACGATAAAGTTCAGGGTGTTTTACCCTTGCAACGCTTATTAACGCATTCGCCCACCCAGCAGGTAGCCGATGTGATGGTGACTGATTTTATTCACTTTCGGATTGATCAGGATGCCGCTGAAGCAGCACGAGCATTTGAACGTTATGACTTGATATCGGCTCCTGTCGTTGATAGCGATGGCAAGCTGCAAGGACGGCTTTGTGTCGATAATATACTTGATTTTATTCGCGAAAAAACCGATGAAGACTTGCTGACTCAAGCGGGTGTCGGCGAAGAAGAAGATTTATTTTCCAGTGTCTGGAAAAGTGCCAGAAACCGCTGGGGCTGGTTATTAATCAACATTGCAACCGCCTTCGCTTCGACGCGTATTATTGGCGTATTTGAAGATATTATTTTGCAATTGGTCGCGCTGGCCTCATTAATGCCGATTATTGCAGCAATGGGCGGTAATACCGGCAATCAAACCAGTATGCTGATTATCCGATCCTTGGCATTGGGGCAAATAACCCCAAGCAATATACGCCGCTTGATAAAAAAAGAACTGACACTTGCCGTTATCAACGGCACCTTTATCGGGTTGATTATGGGCTTGTTGAGTCTGCTGCTTTATCAGGACAGAGCCCTTTCCGCCTTAATGGCAACCGCCATGTTTATCAATCTGTTGGTCGCCGTGGTGGTGGGTCTCGGCATTCCCCTGTTACGTCATAAATTCGGTAAAGACCCCGCCGTGGGCACCAGCGTTATACTCACAGCCATCACAGACTCAATGGGCTTCTTTATTTTTCTGGGCTTGGCGAGTTTGTTTTTAATCAAATAGAAACACGACAAATCGTATTTTTATACTCCCTTCGTTTTAAAGGGCATCCGTTATTAAGTTTAGGAAATGGAAGCCACCTCTAACCATACACGTGCTATTTTTTGTTGAAAGAGATTTGAAAGTGATTTCTGGAAGCGCAAAAGTGTATGTCTGAATACGACCAACTTATACCGATCATATTGATCAGTTCCAGATTATAGCTGACGGTACAAAACACGGTTGTTTATAGCGTAAGTGATCTATAGAGCAACGTCATTAACATCTAAACCAATCAACCATTGCCTATCAAATCATGGATGAAGTATGTCGGAAATATCCTTGTAGGCTTTATTCACTCGATTCTCTTTACTGAGAATACCATTAAAGAATGTAGCAAGAAGAATGTATTCATGATCCAATATTTCATTTGTTACATCTTTTGGAAGTAAGCTTTCGAAACCTCCTTTGCCCAACCAGTCCAAGCAAGACCATATTTTTAGATAGTAATAGCGAAGGATCATGGGGTTTTTTTTCAGAAATACTTCTACGTTGCTGCTTGTGAAATTATTCTCCTTAAGAATTTCTTTGAGTAAAAGATGTGCAGTGTTATAGATTAGGTCAAGTTTGTCTTTTCTCGACATAGAACCATTACGAAGGGACTTTATTTTTTCGGATGTTATAATGGATTTTGACTCTTCGATTAAAGATTTAAAGTCGTTCTGGTTTTTTTTATGATTAAGATAATTGGATGCCAAACTGGCTTGAATTAATGGGATTTTTTCAAGCATTTGACCTGTATTCTCTGAGAAAAGCTCCAAAAGCAGCTCTTCGAAAATTGGAATGTATCTATCTGGCAATAAGCAGTCCGAAATTGAATTCTGTGTCTCAAGTTCAATCATTATTGCTTCTCCAGTCGAAATGCATACTCGCGTCCGACCCGGGTAGTTTGAAAGAATACTGAGTGATCCACACAATGTATTTCTCCATTGAGGGGACTTACACATTTCAATTAGTGCCACATCAGGCAAAATGAAGAGATTGTTTGGCTTTGTATCAGCGAGTGCCTTTAACTCCTGTTTACGAAGAAAGTTCTGATCGACTATCAATGACTCCATTATATATTCAACTCATTGATTAAGGCATTTAAAGGTATGGTAGATATGACTTGGATTAATAAGCTACTGCTTTTTCCTAGGATATACACCTAATGCACTTAAGCCTATAAGACCTGCTGCTAATAATGAGAATGTCGCAGGCAACGGAATAACTTGGATGCTCACTTTTGAACCTGTGATTTCATATTCTGGATAATAAAATAAATGGAATTTTGAAACATATGTAGGGGTTTGGATGTATGCCGCGTAAAGGTTACCTCCGCAATTACTGTCCTGTGCAGGGAACAGGCAAACATCGCCATACCATCCCGATCCGAGAAGAACTTTATATGTGTTGGCTTGATTGGAAAATATGGCTGCGCTATTCCAGTAATTATTTAAGTTGAACCTGATACTGGCCTGGTCTCCAGAAGTTGTTGTTGTGATATCCGTAAAGTCTAAAGTGTCGTATATCGATGATTGTGGCGCGTAAATTCCATCTACCTTACCTCCGGTTGTAGCAAGAGTTATCTGGGTAATCTGGGATAATAAGTACGTTTGGCTTACATTCGATGTATTCCCGTTATCTACTTTGATATTCATCATAGCGTTGGTACCGAATAACTCTAAGGATGTATTTTTATTGTATGGGATGTCGAATGCGTATGTGTAACTATTCGCACTAGCTATATTAGCAATAGAGAATATAGCTAGCGTTACGATGAATATACCTTTCTTTATCTTCACATTTTTCCCTTGATTGATTTTCGAAGTGTTACGCGAGATTACAACAGATTTGGCTTTAAATTAATTAATTATAACACAGCCATTCGAAAGCGCCCAGCCCAACCATCTGTTTTTCCGTAGCAAAAACATTCATCCTTGTCATTTTGAACGAGGATGAGTGATGACGTTATCAGCGCATTGGAAAAATCATATAGAAATTTGGCAGTGCAGTGGA
>Ga0208103_1000371_pt1 | contig 16455 bp, 22 predicted proteins | sample CryBogmetaGMA75M_FD_184550 | JGI IMG/M metagenome (GOLD analysis project Ga0208103, IMG submission 184550) | Freshwater microbial communities from Crystal Bog, Wisconsin, USA - MA7.5M (SPAdes) | ecosystem: Environmental > Aquatic > Freshwater > Lake | place: Crystal Bog, Wisconsin, USA... | reverse complement strand
CTGTAATTCCCACCATAGTTGTGCAGTCGTAGTTCAGTTGGTTAGAACGCCTGCCTGTCACGCAGGAGGTCGCGGGTTCGAGTCCCGTCGACTGCGCCACCCTCATTTCTTTTACCCAATCAAATATTAATGTGTTTCTATTGTCCCACGAGGTATCTCTCTATTTTTCATTCGCTCTTCATGCATTTTCATCCCTTTTTCTTTTAATGCATCTCGTTCTTGTTTCAATGCTTCATGCTGAGGGATTTGCTGCTCTTTAAACTGTTGTCTGGATTCTTTCTCTTTTTTTTCACATGCTCGATATTCATCCGGAGTTTTCGCCCCTTTAACACAACTGTCCGCCTCTTGCAAAATATGGATACGCTCATTATGACTTTGTTCTTCAAGAACTTTACGTTTTTCAAACAATTGCTGATGCTCTTGCTGTAACGGTTTTACCGCTGTTTCTTCTGCACAAACCATACCAACCAAGACGCTCGCACCTAAAATGATACTTTTAATCATTTTGACCCTCCTCTTATTTAGCTAACTCAACATTATAAATACGTCCATCACGTTTCACAATTTTGACACGCTGACCGATTTCAAAAGCAGTCCCCTTGGAAACTACCACGACATCTAGCTTATCATCCAACGTCACCGATAGCTCTTGTGCATTGGATTTTCCTATCTCATTTCCGGCATACATACCGATTAATCCGCCTCCAAGTGTTGTAAGTACGGAACCTCTACCGCCACCCATCGTTGAACCGAGAACTCCACCAACAATAGTGCCCAACATACCCCCGCCACCTTCGCCTTTAACCACAACGGCTCTAACATCGGTAATAACACCTGATTGGGATGTTAATATTTGCCGTGTTGCTGCTGAGTCTACTTCAGGAATACCGCCTGTTTGGGCACAACCTGCCAACATTAAAACCACACTGCTTGATAAAATAACGGACATTAACTTCATGGCAATTTCCTTTTCTTTTATTCTAGCACTTTTTGAATAAACAGATTATATTTTTCGTGCCACACTTCCGGATGGATGCGCAAACCATCCCGGATCGGTATAATCATCTTTGGGCTGATTGGCACGTACTTTTACAAGAGTAAACATCCCCCCCATCTCGATGGGACCAAAAGGACCTTGACCACTCATCATCGGTAACGTGTTTTCAGGTACTTTCATCCCCATATCTACCATATCACTCATCTCTGCCATCCCATTTTTTCCCATGGGCATATACATATACTCCGGCATTAAATCGCTGATTTTTTCACTCAAATCGTCTTGTTTAACCCCGATCATATTGGGAACACTATGCCCCATTGCTCCCATCGTATGGTGAGATTTGTGGCAATGAAAAGACCAGTCCCCCTCTTGGGTCGCGATAAATTCAAACGCTCTCATCTGCCCTACTCCAACATCAATCGTTACCTCAGGCCATCGCGCACTTTTAGGAACCCATCCTCCATCGGTACACGTCACCTCAAACGGATGCCCGTGCATGTGGATGGGGTGGTTCGTCATGGTGAGATTTCCGACACGAACCCGAACCCGATCCCCCACGCGGACATTCATCGAATCAATCCCCGGAAAAGTACGACTGTTAAACGTCCAGAGATTAAACTCGGTCATCGTAGAAGGATTTGGGGTATACGTCCCAGGGGCAACATCATAACTGGCAAGGAGAAAGCAAAAATCACGATCTACTGCGTGCTCTTTTGGATTTTTAGGATGTATGATAAACATTCCCATAGAACCCATCGCCATTTGCACCATCTCATCGGCGTGAGGATGATACATAAATGTTCCGCTTTGAACCAGTGTAAACTCATAAACAAATGTTTCCCCCGGAGCAATCTGCGGTTGAGTGAGTCCCCCTACTCCATCCATACCGTTGGGTAAAATCAGTCCATGCCAATGAATCGTCGTATGTTCAGGAAGTTTGTTGGTCACAATTAGACGAACTCTATCGCCCTCCACCGCTTCGATCGTCGGTCCAGGTGATGTGCCGTTGTAGCCCCAGCAGTTTACCACCATACCGAGGGAAAACTCACGGACAACCGGTTCGGCGATGAGATGAAACTCTTTGACTCCCTCTTTCATCTCGTAGGGCAATGTCCAACCATTAAGGGTTACGACGGGATTGTAGTTTTTACCCTTGCGTGGGGTAATAATGGTTGCAGGGGATAACACCCGTTTGGGGTCTTTTACAAAAGTGAGCTGTCGTTTTTGAGGAGGTGTTTCGCAATGATTTTTTTCCTGCGCATTGCCGTTTTTAGTCAAAACCGATGTGGCTAAAAGTGCCGCACCCAGTCCTAAAAAATCTCTTCTATTTTGTCCCATTGTACTCCCCTCCTAACACATACTCTAAATTGGCTTGTGTTTTTTGATACTCACCAAGTGCACTCAGTGATTCCATCCGTGCCTCACCATAACGGCGCTGATCTTCGAGAAGTTCGTAAATACCGTCTAACATACCATTATAAAAGAGCTGTGTCTCCTCTAGTATTTGCTTGTTGGTGGGGACAATCACCTCCGATGTCTCATGTGCCTTATCGTAAGCATAACGTGACAACGCATACGATTCACGCACCTCAGAGCGAATATTTACCGCCACCTCATACAGATGGTGAACACTTTGGTTGTAAAGGGCTTCTGCTTTGCTCATACGCCCCTGCCCAAAATCAAAAATCGGAATAGGGATTTTTACCCCAAAAGTATTAAAACGGTCTGTATCGGTCGTTTTTTCGCTTTGAGCAGAGAGTTCCATATCACTCAATAATCGCCTATTTTTCGTATATCCCGCTTGTGCAGCCGCATAATCCACCCCTTGAATCGCTGCACTCATATCAAGACGATGTGCAATAGCTCTGGCTTCCAACCCCTCAGAGTTTACCAAAGGAGCCGAAAGTTTTAGAGGCTCTTTATTCAAAATATACTGCGTTTGCTCCCCATAGAGTCCTAAAAGTCTGTTAAGTGCTTCACGAACATGCGCATTTTCTTGGTTCAATCGCATTGATTCAAGACGTGCATGAGCATACGTGTCTTGTATTTTCAAAAGACTGCGCTTAGAGAGATTACCCACCGTATATTGACGAATGGCTAACTGTACCGATGCTTCGTGAGATTTAAGTTGACTCTCATACAATGAAATCTGTTCTTGAGCTACGCGCGCATCAATATAGGCTTTTTTAACATCACGAGCCGTTTTTAGAACCTCATCCCCAACACGCAGCTTTGTCTCTTCAAGCGCCAGTCCCCCCAACTCTCTACGAAGAGGAATCCAAAGCAAATCCAAAAATGCCACATCAAGACTCAACGTAGACGTGGTAACCCCGCCGCCACGTCCGATGGAATATCCCAACAGCGGATTACGCATAAGCCCAGCTTGCACCAATTCACTCTGAGAAATCCCGATTTGCGCATACGTTTGTTGTAATGAGCGATTATTGATTAACGCAATACGGAGAGCATTTTCTTGACTTAGAGGTTCGGAGAGAAGGGTATTTACACTGTCATTGACGCTTTGTGCTTCTTGTAATGTTTTAATCCATTGAAGATTACCTGCTCCACGCAGAGATGTTGTTTGGTTTAAATCACTAAATACATCTTGTTGAGAAATGGTTGAGCACCCACTAAGAGACACCAATACTATCACACAGAGAAAAAACTCTTTTTTCATTTTGCTTCACCTAACTTGGTGATGTTTTGATCCTCTTTTTGGATGCGTGCTTCTTCAGTGAGATTGACAGGTTTTATTATCGTGGTGTAGACCGTTTTCCCCTGAGGTGCATTGGGTGAAACAGGAGCTGAGTCCTGAGCGTTTAATGTAATCAACCCTATCAGGAATAGAGTGACACTGCGACTCATTTTTTGTGCATCCGAACGATAACGTTTTTATCCTCTTTTTGGATAAATTCAAAATCAACTTTATCCCCTACTTCAAGCGGATGAGTCAGCTCATGATCAACCACGTCAAAAGGCATATTCATAGAAGGCCATCCCAGTGAGGGAATCGGATCATGAAAAATTCGCAAGCTTTCATGATTGTCCGCGATGGATTTCACCGTTCCGCTGGCATGAATGGTTTGCATAGCTACCACTGCACTTTTTTGATGATCATGATGCTCATCCCCCATCGAAAAAAGAGGAAGAGACAAAAAGGCTGTTAAAATAACTAAAGAGTGAAGTAAACGCATAAAAACTCCTTGTAATATATCTAGTATTAAGAAGTTTATCTCAAAATACGTCAACTACTGTTAATCAAGTATTAATCTAAGGAGTAATAAAAAAATCTTTTTTGCTATACTTATACAATCTAAAAAATAGGGATTAAAATGCCTAAAATCTTTGAATATTTAGGAATTTCTATACTTTTTTACAGCAATGAACATGAACCCATACATGTTCATGGCAAATATCAAGGATGTGAGTCCAAAGCTGAGTTCATCATTATTGATGGGAAAATTTCTAAAATTTTAATCAAAGAAGTTAAAGGCAAACAACCTCTTACAAATAGTGAGCTAAAAGAATTTCAGAAATTTACTGAAGCATTCAAAAATGAAATTGTCCAAAAGTGGATTGATTATTTTGTCTATCATAAACACATCAATTGCATTAAAATAGAGGGGAAAGTAAAATGATTAACACTCATCAAATTATTATCATCGAAAAAGCAAACTATTTAGAGGGCTATAAAATACATTTAGAATTTAATGATGGAACCACTCAAATAATTAATTTTGAAAATTTTATTCTCTCATCTCATAACCCACATATTGCAAAATATACAGATTTGGAATTATTTAAATCTTTTTCAATCACCGATGGAGACTTAGAATGGAATGATTACGATTTGTGCTTTCCTATCGCTGATTTGTATGAAAACAAAAACATTGGAGAGTCTCGCGACCACTCCAATGAAGCCGCGTAAAATTTTAGGTTTTCTGTCGCATTAATCACATGGCTCTTAATAGCACTATAATCTAAGAAAAACCATACTATAACAAAACCACCTTCGCATCCACCCTAGTCAGTGCCGAAAAATCGCCCCCATTGTTCACATACGTATTAAGGTTTTGAGAACGTTGTGCATCTTTTGAAAGCATCATATAATCTTTTACAGAAAGCGCTGTAGTGTTGGAGCTTGAATCATTTTGATACATAGCGGATGACTTCACATAAATTTCTGCTTGGTCTTGTTTTGACTTTGTATCGAGTAATCCAGTTGCATTTTCTCTCGTTTTATCCAGCTGTTCATTCGTTGTCTCACTTTGCGCTTTTACCATCGAAGGATCTGGACGACCCACTTGCATGGCTTGCGGATAAGGAGTTTGAAAGGTGTAAGAACTAACTTGCATGGTAAACCTCCAATTGTCATATCTTTTACAACTTTACACCCAAAAAACAAAAAAATCAATTAAGTTTTATCACTATATAATGCGCGATAACAAAAAAAGGGAATTTAATGATGGAAAATAAAACTACATCTCAAGAGACTCAGGTAATCGAACTGATTGCCAAGATTGTACTCATTGCCCTTATCACGTATGGCGCTTATCTTATCTTAAAACCTTTTATAGGAGTGGTGGTTTGGGCTATCATCATTGCCATTACTATTAATCCCGTTATCACTTTTATGGAAAATCGTTTAGGATGGTCACGTACCAAAGCCTCCGTTATTTTTACACTTGCTATTATTACACTCATTCTTATCCCCTCTATCGGTCTTGGTGCAGCACTTAGTGATACCATTGGGTCTTTAATCATACAATTCAAAGCAGGGACTCTCTCCATCCCTGCTCCCAGTGAAAAAGTAGCAACATGGCCCATCATCGGTAAATATATCTACCCGATTTGGCATGAAGCATCTACCAATCTGAGTGCTTTATTACTCTCCCACAAAGAAGATTTACTTCCGTATGTAAAATCAATTTCAGGAATGATTGGCACCGGTATTATTGCTATCTTGGCATTTAGTGCTTCAATGGTTATTGCGGCAGTTTTTACCAGTATGAGTGAAGCCCATACTGTATTTTCCAATACCCTAGCCAAACGTCTTGCCGGAGAGCGTGGTGTCGAGTGGGTACACCTTTGCGTGATGACCGTACGCAGTGTTGTACAAGGGGTTATTGGGATTGCACTCATTCAAGCATTTTTTGCATACATCGGGCTTCTCCTCTTTGGTATTCCACTTGCTGTAGTGTTGGCATTTTTAGTCATGCTCGTGGCTATTGCCCAAATACCAACAATGGTCATCCTGATTTTTCCTATTATTTATATGTTTTCTACTGCATCAATGGGTACAGCAATTGGTTTTGCCATTTTTTCAATTATTTTAGGACTGAGCGATAATGTTCTCAAACCTCTTTTACTTGGGCGTGGTGTCGATGCACCAATGCTTGTTATTTTACTCGGTGCTATCGGAGGGATGATTATGTGGGGAATTTTAGGTCTCTTTATCGGTTCAGTTCTCCTTGCCGTTACTTATAAACTTTTTATGGCTTGGCTGATGAGTGAAGCCAAAGAGATGAATATACCCTCAGAAGAAATTGCAAAACTAAGTAACTAAGTGAATTTTTTTGGACTTAGTGCCTCAGTTATGGTATTATCATCTGATACAAACACCACCAAAAAGTAGGTAGCCCCATGCAAATAGTTTTAATCATAGCAGGCGTATTCGCTGTTATCGCCATTTTGATGTACAACTCGCTCATTGGCAAAAAAAATCAGGTCGAAAATATCTTCGCCGGTGTCGATGCGGTTTTAAAAAAACGGTTTGACCTCATCCCCAACCTTGTCGCGTCTGTGTCTCAATATATGGAGCACGAAAAATCAACACTAGAAAAAGTAACAGAACTTCGTGCACAGGCAATGAAACCGGGAATCAGCGATGAGCAAAAAATCTCCCTTGATGCCAAACTCACCTCAGCTCTTGGTGCTATTAACATTGCAATGGAAGCCTACCCTGACCTCAAAGCCAACGAAAACGTCATGCATCTACAACGCTCTCTCAACGAAATCGAAGAGCAAATCTCCGCCGCGCGCCGTGCCTACAATCAAGCGGTTACGGATTTAAACAATGCTATCGAGATGTTCCCGACGAACCTGATGGCAGGATGGATGAATCTGCAACGCAAAGCTGTCTTTGAAATCACCGTAACTGAGCGTCAAAATGTTGATGTTGATGCTCTCTTTAATAAATGAAATCACTCTCCGAACTCACCGATTTTTATTACAAAGAGCTTTATCCCTCCCTCGATGAACTCGAAAAAAAGAGACTACAAATTGTCTCTCAGTTAAAATGGTATGGGGGGATGGGAGCCGTTGTTTTTGCTCTTACTGCCATGTGGATGGGAAAAAACTTCGGACTGCTTCACCCTCTTTCCATCGGTATCATTCTTGCTTTTATTGTCCTTGCTTCTATCACCTACCGTTTTATGACAAGCGACTACGCTAAGGACTTTAAAGCCAAGATTATCACCCCCCTCATCGGTGCTATTGATTCAAATCTTCTCTACAATCCAGATTTTATGATTTCACAGTACCTCTTTGAACGCTCACAGCTCTTTAACCACTCTATCGATCGCTATAGCGGAAACGATTACGTCAAAGGCTCTATCGATGGTGTACCACTGGAGTTTTCCGATGTCCATGCCGAATATCAGACCAAAGACTCCAAGGGACGTACCCAGTGGCATACTCTCTTTCGTGGACTCTTTCTCGTTGCCGAGTTTAACAAATATTTCAAAAGTAAAACCGTCATCCTCCCCGATCAAGCGGAAAAAAACTTCGGCTCTCTCATCGGAGGATGGTTACAATCCATCAACTTTTCGCGTGATGATCTCATCCGTCTTGATGATCCAGAGTTTGAAAAAGTATTCGTCGTCTATGGAAACGACCCCATTGAAGCCCGTTATATTCTCAGCTACTCGATGATGAAACGGATTTTAGATTTTCAGAAGAAAATTTCTCATCCTCTTTTCGTTTCTTTTGTCCATAACCATATCCATATCGGTATCGGAACCAAAAAAGACCTCTTTGAGCCTGCCATATTTACATCTCTACTAGACTTTAAACAAGCGATGGAGTACATCAATACCTTGCGTTACACAATCGGGTTGGTCGAAGAACTTAAGCTTAATGAGAAGCTGTGGAGTAAAGAGTAATTATACTCGCCGAACACTCCGCCCCACCTCACCATAAAGCTTCTCCAAATTTTCCTGTGTCCCCTCGATTTCCAACAGTGCCCCTTTATCGCCAAACTCTTTAGAAACGATTCGAATATTCACTTGAATACTCTCATATTCAACCATCGAAATATGGGGATAATCGCATTCGATTTTTTGGACAAACAGTTTTTCATACGGAAGTAAAACTGCTTGTGTGTATGCCGCATTTGCAGCCTCTGCATAAGCACGCACCAGCCCGCCGGGTCCCAGTTTCGTCCCACCGAAATAGCGTACTGTGATAATGGCAGTATTGATAAGCTCATGCCCTTGCAATACGGATAAAGTCGGTTTCCCCGATGTCCCTTTTGGCTCACCGTCATCACCAGAATGCTCCACGATCTGATCGAATTCATTGAGATAACGAAATGCACTTACAAAATGAACTGCTTTAGTATGATGATTACGGAGATAATCCATCTGCTCCTCATAAAGTGACATAGGCATACAAAAAGCAATAAATTTTGATCCCTTAATTTCGATTGAATTGGTAAAAATTTCACTGATACAAAACATTTTCTTCCATTCCATCTCTCTAAACTACTAGGATTACTCTTATAATCTCAAATATAAATATTCATATTATCATACAATACCATGTCGTCGAATTGGTGTGACCTTATCAGACGCGGTTTGATTTTCATCGGAATAACATAACTCGAAAAATCAGTAATATCCATAAATTTTGCTTTAAAACCTACGGTTACAGCATAAGTATCCTGTGAAATATAATTGGCATACTCGGTTGTAAAGTAGCCATAATGGATCGAATAACCAGTAGAAACATTGTTTTGACTATTGCTGTAAGAGTACCCCAACTTAATCTTATCATCAGGATAATAGTTCAAACGGCTACGATAATTTTGTTCTTTAGTCGAAAGATTTTTATACAACTGATTACCGTTTATCGAAATATCTACTGTTCCAATAGGCATCTCAAACCGTTGAAAAAGTTGACCGTAAGTATTTTTAATGGTTTGATTAGCAATCTCATTTTGAAGATATGTTTTATTTCCATTTACCTCAGTCACACTGCTACCCAATTCTAAATCTAAATTATCGTTTAGCATATAACCAATCCCAACTGCAGCCGAATGCTGACTGACACTTTCCGCATTGGAATTAACATTGTATAAATTTTGGTTCAGGTAGTTCATCCCTAATTTTGTATATAAAGAATTATTCAACGGATTTACTTTAATAATTGCAGCAGTTTTAACGGCATCTGTAGATCTTTCAACTTTGAGTTTAATATTTTGTGAGTTATACAAAAGTCCTCCTCCGCCATTGTTCATCTCAGATTGATTTGTTTTCGTATCAAGATTATACATCGTCATCAAACTGGGGCTACTTGAACCATTTATATCCTCTATCGTTGAAGCATTAAGCGTAATCGCCTCTAAAAAAAACAAAGGGAGAGCTAAAACTTTACTCCTCATATTTCACTACCCTTTTTATTAAATATTTTTGAAACTATATATTTTATTGGCTTTGTACTACATGAATTATGCCCAGCTAAATCTCTTGTAACCATACTCAGTGAAGATTTCAGTAGTAATTTTACCATCATTAACATTTGCTATTTTGATACAATACACCATGTATAAAGAATCACATCAATCACTATTAAATTGGTACGAAAAAAACGGCAGACACGATTTGCCATGGCGCACCACAACAAGCGCCTACCACATTTATGTCAGTGAAATCATGCTCCAACAAACCCAAGTAAAAACGGTGTTACAGCGATTTTATTTCCCATTTTTGGAAAGCTTCCCTACGCTACAAGATTTAGCAGAAGCTCATCTCGATGATGTCCTAAAAAAATGGGAAGGATTAGGATACTACACACGTGCACGAAATCTTCACAATGCCGCTCATCAATGCAATGGAGTATTGCCGACAAACGCACATGATTTGATGCAGCTCAGCGGTATCGGTCGCTCCACGGCTCATGCCATTGCCGCCTTCGCCTACAAAGAAGCACTTCCCATTATGGATGCCAATGTAAAACGGATACTTCACCGCTATTTTGCATTAGAGGAGCGTAACGACAAAAAACTGTGGGAAAGTGCTTATGAACTTTTCGATTACGCTCATCCGTTTGAATACAACCAAGCAATGATGGATGTAGGTTCATCAATTTGTTTACCAAAAAAGCCTCTTTGTGAACTTTGCCCCTTCTCCCATTCCTGTCAAGGCAAAAATACTCCTCTTCTCTATCCAGAACCTAAAGCAAAAAAAATCAAACCCGTTCGTACTCGCGATATTATTGTCTTTGAACACAACAGTACATTTGCCCTTTATCAAAGACGTGAACGCTTTTTATCCGGATTATGGGGATTTGCTCAATATGAATCGTTCGAAGGTGATTCAACGAATTTTTTAGGACATATTACACAGCACTACAGCCACTTCGCCTTAGAAGCAGATGTTTATTGGTGTAAAAGCAAAGATGTTGGCGAAGAATTTGAATGGTTTAGCTTGGAAGAGATTTCTGAACTTTCACTCAGTCGTGCAGATCATAAGGTGTTAGGATTTATAAAGCAAACCGCTCAGGCTCAAAAAATGTCTCATCACTGATATGACCAAATGCCGAGTTAATTGAGATAAAAAGATCGGGATATTTTTCTTCCATCTCTCCCAGCATCACTTTCATAGAAGCGCGGGCATGAGGCATTTTGACATCAAACCGCATGGATGGGCACATCTCATCCCCGATGGTCGGCATTTCATTCTCTAGTGCACACACAGCAAGCTGACGTTCACGCAACTGGATGAGCGGACGGATAACGATAAGACCATTACCTGCTTTGTATTTTGGAGCAAGCGCTCTCATATGACCGTTGTAAATCATATTCATAAAGAAACTCTCTGCTGCATCATCGAGATGATGTCCTAAAGCTACTTTATTACATCCGTGTTCCAATGCGGCACTGTACAATGCACCGCGACGCATACGGGAGAAAAAACTGCAAAAAGATGAATTTTGACGAATTTTTTCCCCTGCTATCTCATAGGTTTTTGTTTCATGGATAATATGAGGTATTCCATGCTCTGCACAATGATCACTAAGCTTGGATAAATCTTCCCCCATTCCGTACGTTACCGTCACCGCAATAAGTTCAAATTTAAAAGGAGCACGTCGTTGTTGCTCACGAAGGGCATGTATCATCGTCAATGAATCTTTACCGCCGCTCAAACCTACGAGGATCTTATCCCCTTCTTCGATGAGATTGAATGCCGCATTTGTTTGCCCGATTTTGCGCATAATCTTCTTGTTTAGTTTAATGCTCAATGCGCTTTACCATCTCTAAAACAAATGCAGCACTGACAGATGCAGACGTTTTCAAAAACGCATCAAAATCTTCGCTCGCTTCCCCATCCGCCGTATCACTGATGGCACGTAAAACAAAAAAGGGTATGCCAAAATTCTGACATACACACGCGACACTTGCACCTTCCATCTCTAAAGCATCAGCATTAAACGTTTGTTGTATCCACGATTTTCTCTCACTACTGGCAACAAATTGATCGCCTGTCGCAATAATCCCCTCGTACAAATCAACACCCATATCAATGGCGACTTCAGAGGCAAGAGAACGCAGATGTGCATCTGCTTCAATCATCAATGTCCCCTCAGGGATAAAGCCATACGGGTGACCAAAGGCGACAATATCGACATCATGCTGACATAAAGAAGCAGCCATAATCAAATCACCGATTTTAAGCTCTTTGGAAATCCCCCCTGCTACACCGCTAAAAAGGAGAACTTGAGCACCAAAACGCTCACACATAACCGAAGCAGTAATTGCTGAAAAGACTTTACCGATTTTTGAGTAAGCAATAGTCAGCTCATGCACACCATACATACACGTATAAAATACATTTCCCGCATGTTCAACCGTTTCATACGTACCGACACTTTCTAATATTGGATCGATCTCTTCTCTCATCGCTCCCATAATGGCTATTTTCATTCTAATTCCTTAGGTATTTTTTGCAATATAACGTTCTAATTTTTGAAGTTTATGATTTAATGAAACGATTTTTGATTCTTCATCCAAAAGAGAGAGTTTGTGTTCAACCGATCCAACAGGGGCAATCACCCTGCTTCCACCCCAAAATCCAAGTCCATCTTCAAAACCGACACGATTTACAAAGACAACATACGCTTTGGTTAGCAATGCAAGAGATTTTAACAATGCATCCCATTGAGATTCGATCAACAACCCCTCATCGCTAAAATCACGAGCAGGTGAAGCCGCCAATACATAAATGACATCGGTATCCAATGACGCGAGGGTAGCAAAAGTTTGTGCTCTCCATACATCTTCACACACAACCATAGCAACAGTGCCATGAGCCGTTTGAAAACTCTTGACTGCATCACCGGAAGCAAAATAACGTCCCTCTTCAAACATTCCATACGTCGGGAGATGATTTTTATGGTGGATATGAAGCAATTCACCTTTAGAAAAATAAAGGGCACTATTGTACACCTTCCCATCATCCCAAATCGCAGCACCTATAGCAATATCGCACAATGAACTAGCGTTTGCCAACGGCGATAGTTCATCAAGATTCCATGCATCTTCAAAAAGTTTATCTTGAAGCATATAGCCACTGAGTGCTAATTCTGGAAAAACGACAACATCTGCATCCGAATTGGCGTTAATGAGGCTCAATACACTCTCTAAATTCGAGCGATTGAGCTTAGGTGCAAACTGGATTAAAGCTACTTTCATGAGAGTGCTTCGCATACCTTTACAAGCGATTCCATATCGGATATTCCTACTGTCTCTACATCGGGTGCATTACGCTTATTAAGCCCTTTTAAAACCGCACCGTTACCAAACTCAATCATCACATCGATCTCACCGGCAATGGCTTCGATGGATTGTTTGTATTTAACCGGCTGAATCAATTGAACTTTCAACCACTCAATCGCCTCTTTTTTGGTTGCATATTTTTGTGTCGTAGCATTGGAGACAATCGGTGCAGTAAACGTATCATTCACCATTTTTTCCATCGCTTCACCCAAAGGTTCCATCGCAGAAATCAAAAGGGGACAGTGGCTCGCAATCGACATATTCAGCAACAATGCCCGTTTCGCTCCCACTTCTTTAAAGACACTCTCCATCGCACTCAAATCTTCTTTGATTCCGGCGACTACAAGCTGACCATTTTGGTTAAAGTTAGCAGGCCAAACCCGTTTTCCCTCTGTATTGGCATTTGCACAAAGCTCTTCAACAATTGCATCCTCCAAGCCCAAAATTGCCATCATACCTGCATTAATATCGGCACACGCCGTTTGCATCAACAACCCGCGTTGATGTACCAACTCCACTGCATCCACATAATCAATCGCACCCGATGCACAAAGGGCACTAAATTCACCCAATGAGTGACCCAAAAACAATACGGCATCCGTAGGATGAGCTTCTTGAAAAAGCTTATATGCAATCAGGGAAACCAATAAAATAGCAGGTTGAGTATACGCTGTCTCATTAATCTGCTCATTTTCTTCAAATAATAGTTTAGTAAAATCAACACCGATACGTTCCCCTGCCCGCTCGAACATTTCACGAGCAAGCGGACTATTTTCATAAAACGATTTTCCCATACCGATACTTTGAGACCCTTGTCCCGGGAAAATCATTGCTATTTTTTTTGCATTCATTCTGATTCCTTTATTTCAAGTTTGTACTGTGCGTGTTCACCGATTTTTTTACGTAATGTATTACGATTGAGCCCTAATTTATCCGAAAGTTGCAACTGAGATTTAAATCGTTTTATCCCTGCCCGAATCAAAGGAACTTCATATAAATGCAAAAACTTTCGGTAATCATTGTTACTTCCAAGCTTTTGAAGCAAGAAATTTTCCATAATACCCATGAGATCATCTTCACTTACACTGCTTAACAAACAATGCAAATAGACTTGTCTACGCAAAGAAAGGGCATTTTCACTTACATCAGGGATAAATTCATTCGTATTTGCAGAAGCTGTTTTCCCAAATGTCGCTTGTGCTTCTTTTATAAACAACTCACTTAACAACACAATATCTTCAGGACGCTCACTCAAAGAAGGAATACTAAGACGGATAGAAAAAATATTTTCCAATTGTTCGTGAGAAAAACGAAATCCGCCTGTGGCAATGATACGCGTTTTTGTTCGAGCTAGAGTCTCTTCAAATCGCTTTAGATTAGAAATATCATCAATTCTATGGATAATAATGGCATCATGCTTTTCCAATGAATCCAAAAGTTCATCAAAATTACTGGCATCAATAACAGGAGCATGGGGTAATATGTAGCGAGCAAGAGTAAGTTTTCCAGTCCCGCGAGCACCAATAATTATGGCACTGACCGAAAGACCTTTTAATAAATTAGCAGTTTTAAACGCCTCAAGCGAGGCGCTTGAAGCAGTTAAGAAATTAGTGACATCCACAGCCGTGGTTACCACCGCTTCCGCAACATCCGCTGTCATCAACAGCATTTTCAGCAGGGATACCGCTCATTGCTTCTTCAGCGGAAGGATCACGAACAACGTTGACAGTTACGCTAAACATCAAATCTTTACCGGCAAGAGGATGATTAAAATCGATAATAACGTTATCGTCTTTAACCTCTTTAACGGTTACTTGAACGGTTCCGCCATCTTCGCCTTGACCGTACAATGTCATACCAGGATTCAAATCAATACCTGCAAATTGCTCACGTGGAAGCTCTTGCTGTGCATCTTCATTGTAATCGCCATACGCATCGGCAGCTTTGACCATCACGTCACCTTTTTCACCCATAGACATATGTGCAATCCCATTTTCTAATCCAGGAATGATCTGCCCTTTTCCAAACATAAACACCAATGGTTGACCACCAATATTACTGTCTACAACATTCGCACCATCGCGAACTTCATATTCGATCGAAACGATCTGATTTGCTTCAATTGCCATTGATTTGCCTTACAAATTTTAAGATAATGCGATTTTAGCACATTTAGCTATAGATAGGCTGAAAACCCTCATATAGCTATTTTAGCTTAGAGAGTTTTTTTGTTGCTTCCAAAGCAGCACCAGAACCTGCAAATCGAGAGACTGTTGCAGTGTAAAATGCTTTTGCATTCACGCTGTCTCCATTATTTTCCATTGAAATCCCTGTATGAAGCAAAAGAGTGGGCATTATAGGTGATTTCTCATTTTCAGAAGCACTTTGTTTATAATACGAAATTGCCTCTTTATATTTTTTTTGCTCGAAAAGTATTTCTCCAAGCCAAAAATTAGCTTCAGCTGATTTGTATTTTTTTTGTACCATCATCTCAAAGTAAGCTTGAGCCTCAGGATACTTTTTTTGCTCGTACAGCTTTTTTGCCTCTTTTTCAAGCGATACATTGTCCATTTTTTTAGGAGTAACGACAACAGCTGGAATAGAAACTTTAAGTTGCTTTACCAAAGCACTAAACTCTTCTTTGGTAACGTATGAATCATTAATAGCATCGACGGTGTGTGACAACTCTTCAAGTAACGTTTTAAGCTGAGTAATATTGTCACTGTTAGCAGTGCTTTGCTTAATCAACTCGTCTATTGATTTGGATCTGTTTTGATCACTCATCGACTCATTCATTTTTTGCAAAGCTATTTTATGCTCATTCACCGATTGACTAAGCCCTTCTACTATGGCCTGCATCCCATCAAGCCGCTCTGTCGCTGATTCAACTTTAGCATTTTGAAGATTGTTCTTGTATGCAATCCCCTGAATCTCTTTTTTATTTTCTTGAATCAGTTTTTCTTCATGCGTCAGACCGTATGGATTGGGATTATTGAGATCTCCCGCACCAAAAACCGAAGGTTCTGATGCACACACAAAAGAAGAGAGAAGTAAAATGACTATAAGAGAGCGCATTTATGGAAGCTTGAGATCAACGCGACGATTTTTAGCCCAGCATTCTTGGGTTTTTTCTAAACAAATAGGATTACTTTCACCTAAACTGGTCATACTAATCAAATCTGCTCCAATACCTTCGTTTACAAGCGCCGCTTTTACCGCATTAGCACGCTTTAAACCTAATGCAAAGTTATATTCATCGCTTCCGAACTCATCACAGTTACCTTCAAGTTTAAAGGTTTTGTTTTTAACCAATGCGCTGTTATTTTTTACATTTTCTTGCATATCCGCACGTATATCGAACTTGTCATAATCAAATAAGATGCTGCTAATCCCTTTTACT
>Ga0208103_1000370_pt1 | contig 16520 bp, 15 predicted proteins | sample CryBogmetaGMA75M_FD_184550 | JGI IMG/M metagenome (GOLD analysis project Ga0208103, IMG submission 184550) | Freshwater microbial communities from Crystal Bog, Wisconsin, USA - MA7.5M (SPAdes) | ecosystem: Environmental > Aquatic > Freshwater > Lake | place: Crystal Bog, Wisconsin, USA... | reverse complement strand
CTTTTAAGGACAAAATCTTTATCTTCATCGGTGATGGAAGCATAGCCGCTTTTGGAATACCCTATGAGCCGCTCCCATGCTTCGGTTGCGCTGAAAGTATCTTTGATCGATTCGGTTTTGTGTCGTTTGACACTTCGTTGGGCATTAGCTTGAGAGAGCGATGTCATAACATTCCCCCTTGGATTCATAACGGTAGGTTGGAAGTACACCCGCTAAATTGACGACGTTTCCAAAAACTAAAAGTGCCGGTTTTGGTGCCGCTTTGGCCGCGTTGATAAGTTCCCCAAGGGTGGTAATGATGGAGCTTTGAATCGCTGTTGTGGCATTAGAGATGATAGCAACAGGCAATGAAGCATCAACTCCTTTATCCAATGCCTCTTTGACAATCTGACGCGTACGGCTCAACCCCATGAGTACAACCGTGGTGTGATCTTCGACACTTAACATCGGAATCCATGATAGATTCACCCGATCCCCTGAGAGATGCGCTGATACGACCGATACACCCGTACTGACACCGCGCGCGGTCGGGGCGATTCCGGCGGATAACGGGCCGCTGAGTGCCGAAGAAAGTCCGGGGATAACTTCGGTTTCAATACCATTTTGCGAAGCGTAAATCGCCTCTTCGGTTCCACGCCCAAAGATATAAGGATCACCGCATTTGAGCCTGCCGACGGTATATCCTTGATGGGCGTATTGCGTAATGATTGTATTGATCTGATCCTGAGGAAAGCTATGCTTCCCTTTCTCTTTTCCCACAAACACCACTTTGGTGCGCGGAGGAATCAGAGCTATGATTTCATCGGTGAGGAGATGATCGATTAGGGCAATGTCGAGCTTTTCAATCGTTTTAAGTGCTTTAAGAGTTAGCAGGTCTGCATCACCCGGACCGCATCCGATCAAATAAAGTTTTCCGTTCATCATAGTTTCCTTAGAGTCTTTATTCAGACTTTTTTATCTTTAAAATAATAGTGTAAAATAGCGATAAGAAAAACAAATTTTTGTTTATTTTTTAATCAGTTTATTGCTAAGGATTTAAAATGGCTCTTTTTCCTATGTTTGTCGATTTAAAAGATCAAGATTGCTTGGTCATTGGAGCAGGGGAAGTGGCTTTGCGTAAAATCGAGCAATTGGTGAAGTTTTCTCCCCAATTAACCGTGATTGCCCCATATATCCATGAAGAGATTTACTCTCTTGCACGTGAGTATTCGATTATACTGATAGAGAGAGGCTATGAAGCCAGTGATTTAGAGGGGCGCTTTTTGGTGATTGGGGCGTTGGACGATATGAATGAGCAGGAGAGAATTTATGAGGCGTGTATGGCGACTAAAACCCCCGTTAATTGCGTCGATTCTCCCGCTTTGTGCAGTTTTATTTTTCCGGCATTGATTGTCGAGGGGGATTTATGTGTGGGGATTAACACGGCAGGACGTGCGCCTGCAGTGAGTTCGGCGTTACGCCAATACCTGAGTAAACTGATTCCACCTAAAGTAGGAGAACTCATCGATCACGTTCATGCGATTCGTCAGAGTGAACCGGTGGGGAAACCACGGCAGGAAAAGATTATTCAAATATGCCGTGATTTTTTCAAGCTTTAAAATTTATAATCGAGTTGAAGCCAGATTTTTCTATCATTTTGAGTAAAGTTCATTGTTGAACTTTGTAAAATATCACCAGCTTGGTAATAAGCAGCTTTAATAAGACCATTAAGCCCTTTAACACCTGGGATGTTGTTTGTATAGAGGATATCCCATTCTTTTCCAAGGTCACTTTTACCAGACATTGCTACATCAGTTTTAAAATCATGATAGACCACCATTGTTTTTCCAAGACCCAGAGCGGTATAACCCAGTGTCGCACTCGCATCCACTAAACCGCCTGTTGGGGTAACAAGGAATTTATCTGCCCATCCGTTGAATTTGTGCAAGGTAGCTAACGGCGTACTAAATGCTGTTTTTCCATCACCGATTACATGTCCGCTAAGAACTTCATATCCAACACCTGCGAGAACACCACTGATATTAGCAAGGGCATCGAGATTGTAATAATCGGCATCGGCTTTGGCGTTGACTACTCCGCCTGAGGTATCCCGTGATGCATCTTTCTGTGAAGCATACTCCCCACGGTAACCGATTTTAGCTCCCATGAGAGGAACATCTCCTGTCAAAGCCATACCGATCGTATCGTGTGTTGAGGAGAGCATATAATCATACGCTGTAACTTTCAGCATATCATTTACTTTATACGATCCGTTCAAAACGATCGAATCGGTTTTAGTACTAGGAATATTCGTAATTCCGTCAATTCCCCATATATAGCCACCGACAAGAGTTAAATTTTCAATACTGCTGTCACTAATAACCGCTGCATCAAAACTTTGCATCATCTGTCTCCAGTCTACTGAACCAATAAAGCGTTCATTATCAAGATTGACGATCTGGCGTCCTACTTTGGCTACAGTTTTTCCAAGCTTGTACTGTAAATAAGCTTGTGAGAATCGGGTGGTTTGCGGATCTTTGACGACATCATATTGGGTTAACCCATTGGTAGAACTATTGTAGTGTTCTGTGCCGATGCTTTGTACCGTGGTACCATCCACTTTCATACTAAGGGCATCAAGATCAAAAAGATTGGCGTCCACTCCAAGTGTTGCACGAACCGTATAAGCATTTGCCTGATCTTTGCTATTGCTTTTATCATCCACGTTTTCATAACGGGCACGTACTTCACCATTGAATTTCGCATTACTAAAGAGCGTAAAGCCCTCTGCACTTAAACTTCCTGCTATTGCCATTACCGCTATTGCGGATAAAGTTACTTTTTTCATTTTTTTCCTTTTGATTTTATTCATCTTCTTTGGCGAATTTTGAGTAGAGAAACTCGATAATCGCTCCACGGCATCGGAGGTACTCTTCGTTATGTTGAAGCTCCAAACGGATACGTGGACGAGGAAGATTGACTTCCAGTACCTCGCCGATCGTCGCTTCAGGGCCGTTGGTCATCATAATGACCCGATCACTCAGAAGCACCGCTTCATCAACGTCATGGGTGATGATGATAACGGTGTTCCCCGTTTGCATCTGAATGCGCATCAGGTGATCTTGAAGATTGGCTCTTGTGAGTGAATCCAGAGCTCCAAACGGCTCATCCATCAGCAATACTTTCGGCTGAATCGAGAGGGCGCGGGCAATACCGACACGCTGTTTCATCCCCCCGCTGATCTCGCCGGGGTATTTGTCTTTGGCATGATCGAGATTGACCATGTTGATGTATTTCATCACATGATCCCGCATCTCAGAGGGGGACATATTTTCGCCCAAAACTTTGCGTACTGCCATCTCGATGTTTTGATAGACGCTCAGCCACGGCAGGAGCGAATGGTTTTGAAATACCACTGCCCGTTCCGGTCCGGGAGCGGTTATGTGTTTGTTTTCGAGTAAAATAGTTCCGTTACTGATCGTATCCAAACCTGCGATGAGGTTCAGTATGGTCGATTTTCCGCATCCTGAGTGTCCGATAATCGAGACAATCTCATTTTCTTGTATATCCAGTTGGACATCTCGAAGGGCAACGTACTCTTTACCGCCACCTAGGGGAAAAATCTTATCTACGTGATCGATTTTTAAAAAAGGTTTTGCACTCATTTGAGTCCTCGCTTACGATAATCAAAGAAATCGGCGATAAGCCCCATCAAGGTATCGAGAATGTACCCGATAACCCCGATGAGGAGGATGCCGATGATAATATGGGCATAGTTGAGATTGTTATATTCATCCCAAATCCAAAACCCAATCCCTACACCGCCGGTGAGCATCTCCGCCGCGACGATAACCAGCCATGCAATTCCCAGTGAGAGACGCATGCCCGTAAAGATAAACGGTACCGCAACCGGGAGAATGATCTGAAAGACTCTCTCAAACGGGGTAAGTTGAAGAACGCGTGCCACGTTGAGATAATCCTCGCTCACACTGCGTACCCCCAGCGCCGTATTGATAATGATCGGCCAGATTGAGGTGATAAATATGACGAAAATCGCCGTCGTATTGACCTCTTTAAACACGAACAGTGCCAACGGCAGCCACGCAAGCGGCGATACCGGTTTGAGAATCTGGATGTAGGGATTGAACGCGGTATACGCGTTTTTAGACATACCGATCAACAACCCTACGGGAACACCTACCGCGATGGCGATTGCAAATCCGCCGAAAACACGTGCTAGCGAATTCCCCAACTGCAACGCGATTCCCTGATCTCCCGCTCCGTTGTTGTAAAACGGATTGGAAAGGACGACGAGGAGTTCTCTCCACACATCTGAGGGGGTAGGAAACCCTGGAATTTTTATCGCGGTATAAGACCATATCCCAAGCACTACCCCCAGAAGGAGTAAGGGAAGGAATACGGCATTTAAATATTTTGGAACCATTGTTTCTCCTTTAGACTTATTTCGCGGATACTTTCCACGTATTCACTTTCATAAGTGCTTCTTTGGTAATTTTCGGTGATTTGATCGGTGCATTAAAAATGTAATCGACTGATTTGTTCGGATCAAACGTCACGCCATCGATAAATTTCTTTTCTACTTTCCAAGGGGAGGCAGGGACGGAATAGTTCACCTCTTTTGCCGCTTGAGCAAACAGATCGGGACGATAAACACTCTCAACCGTCTTTTTCATATCAATCGCTTTATCGAGTTGTCCCCAACGTACCATTTGAGTTACTTGCCATAGCGCATGGGAATAGTAAGGATAAAGAGCCTGTTTTTTGCCGAAAACATTAAAATTCGGCATCGGTGTATTGACCCCGTTGGTGAACATGTAGGTTCCGGTCATCGAGTTGTCGATCACATCTGCCGGTGCGTTAACGTAGGATTTGGAGGAGAGGATTTTAGAAGCCTCACGACGGTTATCCCATGAGGCATCAAGCCACATCCCCGCTTCAATGACCGCTTCGATCATTTGTTTGGTCGTTTCAGGATATTTGTCGGCAAACTCTTTTTGGACACCGAGGACTTTCTCCGGTCCATCTTCCCAAAGCTGATAGCCTGTCACGACAACTTTGCCGATATTGCCCATAACGGCACGTTGTCCCCACGGTTCACCGACACAGTAACCGTCGATGTTTCCGGCCGTCATGTTCGCTACCATTTGCGGTGGCGGTACTACTTTTAGGGCAACATCGGTGTCGGGATTAACACCGCCGGCTGCCATCCAGTAGCGAACATGGTAGTTGTGCGTACCCGTCGGGAAAGTCATCCCAAATTCTGGAACTCCCATCGTTTTCGCAGCGATGACTTTTTTAAGCGCTACAGCAGAACCTTTTTTAGTCGCCACCGGATCGGCCGCCATCATTGCATCATACATTTTGTTCGATACGGTAATCGCATCGCCGTTTTGCCCCAATGCCATCAATGCAACCATATTTTTTTGGCTGCTTCCGACACCGAGCGTTGATGCGATTGGCATTGCCGCGAGCATGTGCGACGCATCAAGCTCTCCGACCGTCATTTTGTCACGAACGTTTGCCCATGAAGCCTCTTTGCTTAACTCAACATTCAAGCCGTGTTTAGCGAAGAATCCTTTTTCTTTTGCTATGACAAGTACTGCACAGTCAGTTAATGGGATAAACCCGATTTTGAGATCGGTTTTTTCCGGTGCCGCCATAACGATAGAGGCAGCGAGGGATAGCAATAATGCACCTTTTCCTAAAATATTCAAGCTTTTCATTGAATCTCCTTATTAAGACTATTTTGTCTGAAATAATTGTAGAGTAAAAAGTCTGAATATGTATGCAATAAGGTGATTAAAAAATATACAATTTAAGATATTTTTATCTTAAATAAGAACTTTGGAGGAATATACTATAAAATTGGTATAAATATTTTGAAATAAAAGTATATGCGGAAGTATTTTAAAAATATTAATTGGGATGGTATAAATAACCGGATTACAGCGATTCGTTAGCTATTTAAATCCGTTTAATTTTGCGCTGAATGACATCTTCGGTGATTTCACTCAGACGCATGGCAGAGTACATCTTTAGCATCTCTTGACGCCATACATCCCATTGTGCATGCAGGGCGCACGGTTTTTCTGCTTCACAATCTCCAATTCCCAAAACACACGCATCAAAAAATGTTGTTCCATCGACTGCTTCAATAATAGAGAAAAGGGTAATCTCAGCGGCTTCACATGAGAGGGTAACACCTCCTGCTGCCCCGCGCTGAGAGATAAGTATCCCCGCATGAACCAGTTTTTGAAGTGATTTAGCCATAAAATGAAACGGCAGCTCCAGCGCTTCACTAATCTCTTGTATGCGATGAAATTTATTGGCAGGTTTGGTGGAGAGCCATACGGCGGCACGAATCGTATCTTGGCAAGCGGAAGAGAGCATTAAGAACCTTTATTTGGTAACGTACAGATAAAACGTAATCATTTCTAATAATAACAGAATTATAAATCCGATTTTATAAAAAGTAGCAGGAGAACGTTCGATTAACGGTGTATTAGTACAAAAAAAGGGTTTTACTTTTTCTGGTGATTTGAGATTATAAAAAAATTCTGAGTAGTGGTGGTAACGTAATGAAGAATCAACGGCGATGGAACGCATAATGACCGAGTCAAGCCAAAGAGGGATATTATTATTGAGTTTGACTGGACGTTTAGGTTGAGCAAAGGAAGGTGTTTGAAACGGTTCGATCTCACCATAAGGAAATTTACCCGTAAGTGCCCAATAAAGTGTCACTCCGATGGAAAAGATTTCAGTCGATTCATTGATGACACTGCCGCTAAAACGTTCCGGTGCAATATAAGTAGGTGTTCCCGCGCGTGAATTGGTAGAAAATATCTCGACAATGGAGCCAAAATCAACCATTTTAAAGTTGACTCCTGCTTCTTCATCTCGTTGGTAAACGAGGATATTTTCAGGTTTAATATCACCGTGAACGAGTCCAAGATGAAGTAGATGCGCTTGGGCGCGGTGAAGAAATTTCCCAAGTTCAATTGCATTATCCACCGAAAGAGTACGGTTTTTGAGATACTCAAGTAAATTTACCCCCTCAACCAACTCCATAAGATAATAGCGCATACTTCGCTCATTTGGAACCCATGCATGTCCAAATGCTTTATGGGTGATTTGTTTGGCATACCATGCTTCCCTAACAAAAGCATCGAGGGATTCCTCATCATTGTTAAGCGGAAATTTCATCACATAAAATTCGGACTCTTTAATCACCTTCCAAATCCGTTGATGCGGCATCATCGGGCTTAGCAGGGTATATCCGTCGACAATTTCTCCTTCATTTAGTATTTCAGGAATAGGAAGAGAATCATTTTTAATCGCGTGTAGTGGATCGAGAGTTTCGATACGGAAAATTTGCAAAGACATATCATCACGGTTGTTCGGTTCGCAATTTTGGGTAGCATTATGGATAACTGTCGAGGCACCTAACCCTTTTTGAATCATATTGGCAAAGACTTTCTCCTCTAAGAGATTGTATACTCCATCACTGCACATTATGAGGGTATCACCGATGGCTATGGACGTTGCAAGTATTACTGGATTGATATTTTCACTCAATCCACACGCCAAGGTTAGAACATGAGACATGTATTCATCATCCATCGTATGATCGGTGCTGAGACGATGAAATTCACCATCTTTTTTTAGTAGATAAATACGCGAATCACCCAAATTAAGCGTATAGAGATTTTCTCCTTCAATGACCGCAAGACATAATGTTGTAAGGAGTTCGATCTTTCCGTATTGGGTCATCGACTCTTTAAAGAGGAGACTGTTGATATGGCGAGTAAATACTTCCATTGTTTTAGGAATATCCCATGCTTTTGGACGATTTTTAAACTGATCGATGAAAAACTTGACGCATTGGCGTGCAGCAGTTCCACCTCGTGCAGCACTTCCTACTCCGTCACATAAAACACTGACCAGCAGAGCATTATCGATGATTGTATAAGCACAAGCATCCTCCCCTGCTGTTGTGTCTTTGGGTAGGATAAATTCGGATGATTGAAGCTCCAGCATAGTTATATTCTTGCCCCTGAAACAGCGCCCCATGTAGTACGCCAGCGTGTTTTGACTAAACTAATTCCTGAGAGTGCAACCATGCTCATAACTGCAAAAATGACAAATCCGGCAGTATAGCCATCAAATGCTCCCTGTGACCATCCAAACGTTTTAATGAGTGCTGTTCCACCTAATCCTCCAGACATACCGATTAGTCCTGTCATGACACCGATATCTTTACCAAAGCGTTGAGGTACAAGCTGAAATACGGAGCCGTTGGCCATCCCAAGATTTGCCATGATGAGAAACATTACGACAATAGCTGCCCAAAATGGCAAGTTGACAAACGCACTAATGAGTGCTAAAACGATGATACTACCGTAAAAAACATAAAGCGATTTAATCCCTCCCATCTTGTCAGCGATTGCTCCACCTACTGGACGAAGCAAAGCACCGGCAAAGATACACAATGCTCCGAAATATCCCGCGATGACTTTGACATTTTCCTCATCCATGACATTGAGACCAAATGAGGACATATCGGCTTGATAGGTATTCATCAAATAAACCTTCATGTAGTTGGCAAATCCGATAAAACCTCCGAATGAGACAGCATAAAAGAGATTAAACCACCACGTATCACGATCACGCATTAGTTTGAGATAATCACCGAGTTTTTTCGGATTGGGTTTATAGACAGATGAAGGGGCATCTTTTGCTAAAAACGTGTAGGCGATGAGAACAATAAATGATAATAGTGCACCAACAAGAAAGACAGCTTGCCATCCCCATACTTCAGCGATTTTAGGTGCAAATAAAAAGTCAATGACTACTCCAATATTTCCAGCACCCGCGATTCCTAAAACCGTCCCTTGTAGACGTGGAGGATACCACTGACCCGCTTGTGGCAATGCAACGGCGAAAGATGCACCGGCAAAGCCTAGCCCAAGTGCTACGAATAACAACTGATCATACGTAACGGTTCCTGCACTGACATATCCATAAAATAATGTTGTAATAACGATGATTTGGGCAACTAAGGCGGTTTTTTTAGGCCCAAACTTATCAACAAAGATACCTAAGACTAAGCGTAAAATTGCTCCAGAAAGTACCGGAACTGCTAGCAGGGTAGCTGTCTGATCATCATTCATCGAAAAACCACGTGAGGTTAAAGATTCATTTATCTCACTTGCAAGGGGTCCTAACATTGTCCACATCATAAAACTAAAGTCGAAATACAAAAAGGCGGCAAACAGTGTTGGCCAGTGTCCCTCTTTTTTTAATTCAGCGAATTTCATACATCCTCCTAATCAGGATTTTTTTATCTGAAATAATTATAGTCGATAAAAAGAGAGAATAGATACAAATAGTTGGTTAAAATTTAATCATAGATTGATACTATTAAAAGAAGACAAGTAAGCACTTGTTACGAAAGTTTTATTTTTTTATTACGTCGAGAATCAGAAAAATAGCCAAACAATCAATGCCGCTCCAACTCCAATATTAACCCAGCTTCCCCCTTCTTCAAAGAGCATTATCAGCAGCTTGTAATACTGCTCATCCATAAAAAAAGTCGCTAGTGGCAGTTGGGCTTTCGCGTATGCGGTAATATTGGTCCCCCAAATAAAAGCGATAATTTCAGGGACAATAAAAAAGAAGATAATCCCCAAAAATCCCCACAGTGATTTCTCAGGCTTCATAGAGAGAAGCGCTTTTTTAGCGATAGGATTTTGAGCAAGTTGTTGTGCTTTGGCTTTGATTTTATGTTTCATGGTATGGTAGAACTTTTTGTGGATTTCATCATAAATATTTAAGGGAATATGGCGGACAGCTAGGGGTTCGAACCCTAGATAGGTTGCCCTATACACGCGTTCCAGGCGTGCGCCTTCGACCACTCGGCCAGCTGTCCATTGTTAGAAGAGTGAAACTATACCGTTTTCATTTGAAATTTTCACTTAATTGGAAGTGAGCATTTTTGAATCTGTGCTACAATAACTATTATTGACAAAAATAAAAGAGGGTAAGTATGGAAAATTCGATTATGATGTTTGGGGTATTTTGGTTGTTGTTGGCTGTGGCTGTTTTTGCATTGTGGATATGGGCGTTGGTGGACATTATTCGTTCCACTTTTAATGACATTGCAGTCAAAATCGTATGGTTTTTATTGGTGTTTTTTATCCCGTTCCTTGGGTTTATATTGTATGCCATCTTGGGAAAATCGACAAAAGTTTCTCAGCATACGACAGACTCAAATCAAAAGTATAATGACCTAGAGCGGGTTAAACAGTTGTACGACAGCGGCGCAATCAACGAAATGGAGTTTGAAGCAGAGAAGCAAAAGATTATGGTTCGAGATTAACTCTCGAAGCTGAATTTCGTCCCATGTTGGAGCGTATGATGATAAAGTCGTTGTGCGGTGATGAGATTAAAAAGAAGCAGTCCAAACATCGTTATGCCCGTAAGACCACAAAGGATTAAAACGTTCGCGTAAAAAGGGGCGGCTATCGCTAAAAATGCCATGGTTAAAAAAAGCCAAAAGGTGATTTTTAGTCGGTGTTGCGGAATGATGTTTGACATGATCGGTGTTTCCATAAAGCCCGATGAACTAAGATGAAACCATACTAAAAAAGGGACAATTTTCCCCATCATCCCCAAGATAATCGCAAGGGCAAAGAGGGCAAAAGAGATGAGGCTCATGGCTTCTAGGGGAGGGTAATCACCTAGAACAAAAAAAGCGTACGAGCCAAGAGACACTGTAAGAAAGCCGATGCCTGCACGCCAAAACCATATACTAACATCACTAACACGACGTTTGCGCATTTGGAGCCTTTTCATCGTCGTGACGACAAATCCCATCAATAATGATCCCATCATCAAATCCCATACCCATGGAAACGGGAGATTTAAAACCAGCCATAAAACTTTGAGAGCAAGAGAGGCTATGAGTATTCGTCTGACATTGTGTTTGCACCAATTGCTGTAAGGGGTTGTGACGTAAAACATCTCAACGACTTGAAAGGTGACGTGGACAACCAACATCGCAACCCAGCCGATAAGTCCGATAGAATAATGGGCGGTACGGATGATATTGTGGTAATCACTGAATGTTCCGTTAGCATACGCGGTTGCCATAACGATGCCTAACGTGGCGGTTAGCAGCAATGCCATTACCGCTAAACGCATCCCTTTTAGGGTGTCGTGCGTGATGGTTCCAAACAGTAATGGCAAGAGGATCTGAGCAAAATAGAGGAGAGAGCTGCCTAAAAAGACCCCTGCAATAATAAAAAGTTCGCTGATCCCAAACGCAAACGCACTCGCCAATGAAAGGGTGCCCAGTGTGAGCAATGTATGGATAATCAGTGAGTTGCCCAAAGGGGAGGGGATAGGTTTTCCGCCCAAAACGCTTTGCATTTGAAAAAGTGCACCGATCATCCCCATGGAGAGTATCCCTAAAAAGAGGAGATGGATACTTGCCAGCGAGAGGGGGTGGCTTGGGGTTAGAACGTCATGGGGGGCAAGAACCATCACAATACTCAAGAGCAGTCCAAACAGCGGAAGAGTGAGAAAAAAGCGCATCACTACCGAAAAAGGAGGCGCTTGATCGAGTGAAAGTCCTTCAAACATGGATGGCTTTCAAGTCGAGGTTCGGGTCACGGGTAATGTGGATGTGCCATACCCCTTCGCTGTTTTGACGAGAGAGATAAAATCCGCCATTTTTGGTGAGTATTTCAAACAGCGGTATAGGCTCACGTCGGTTGATGAAGTGGATCACTTCTGAGCCCATAAGATTTTTAAACGCATCAACGGTTATTTCTAAAGGGATGGGGTGTTCCAGTTCTCGCGCATCGATGAGAATCATTGAGGCATCTCTTTTAGTGTTTGAATCATAATTTCTGCATCCCCTTCCAGTGCGCGGTCAATCATAGGATAGAGCATCTGCTCTTCTTTCATGTTGTGTTGCTGGAGCATGATCATAAAGGATTCTCCAATACCGAAAAAGTCATCATGTTTTCCTTCGTTGAGTGCTTTGTGCATCGATTCCAGTTGTGCACGTAACTGCTGGTGTTCGTAGCGCATCATTTGTGTAGGTCCACCCATCATTCCGGTTCGTTTTTCAAACGTAATAAAAAGTTGGCGCTCTTCCATGTCGAAATGGTGATTGGTGGCACGATAAAACTGATCAAAAAGAGTTTTAGCTTCTTCTGTTTTTTTGTCGGCAAGAGCATTTTCTGCTTCGGTGTAGAGATGGTCACACGCTCGGTGATCGTCACGCATAAATTCTAAAATCATTGAGGTTCTCCGCTTTTTTCAAAGTATACCGATTGCTGAGGCGTAAAAGATTGACGAATATCAAGGAACTTATTTTTTAGCACTCTTGTGAGGGAGAAAATCACCAAAATCTTTGATGTAAATAGCATTGATTCCCTGACCTAATTCGTGAATATCGGCATCCAGTCGCAACCAACGGTTGACGGTATATTGCACCAAAACACTCGAAACGGTATCATTTTTATAGAGTACTCGAAAATCTTTGTTGAGGCGTGCTCCTACTTCAAAGCCCATGCCACCCTCTTTGGTGGTGAGGATATTCATAGTGTCAATTTGAAGTTTTGTTGCTCCTGTGATAAGACTTTTGAGTCCGGCTCCCAGCATAAAGTTGGTCGCATCGGCACGAGCTGTGACATTGCTTCCGCTGCTACCGACGGTATTTCCCGAAGATGCACCAAAGAGAATATAGCTCATAATGTCGTTTTGGCTCATGACAGGATCCGAGCTGAACAAAAAGATCGGAGAATCAAGTCTGTGGGTGATGTAGATTTGAATTTTTTTGTAATCTACTTCATGGTTGAGTGTGATGTCCAGATAAGGATTATTTGGAATCTCACCTCCAAAATAGAGATAGCTTGGGTGAAGGGTGAACATTTTTCCACTGGTTGTAATCGTGCCGTTTGAGAGAGTGACCATTCCTAAAATTTGCATATCATTTTTTGGATCTTTCCAAAAGGTGAAGTCAGGAATGAGATCAATGTCGAGTTCTTTAGTAAGGTAATGTATGGGTTTTAGTGCATCTATTTTTATCTCTACGGCAAGGGAAGATTCGCTGGGTGCGGTTACATCTTGGACAATAATGACATCATCGTCCATTACTTTAAACTTTTGTAATGGTAGATAGGTGATTTTTCCATCCAAAACGCTAATGGTACCATTAAGTTTTTGGGTTGCATTGGCATCACGTGCGTAATGTAAATCAATCGCAGCATGGGCTTCTCCCTCGGGACCTTTGTAACCGAATTTGTCTGATTTTAGACTCAATGTCGTTGCCAATGTAGCGGTATTTAGAATTCCATCTAGGCGAAGTGCATCAAAAATCCAAATTTCATCAAGGATAAGATTGCCTAAAGAATCGAAGTGAAGATGAGATTGCCGTTGGGAAGTGATAGGGTGATCAGCAATATCAAGAAGGTATTTGTCGATAGCAATAATCTTGTCGTTATAATGAAGAGAGAATGTGCTGTTGATTCCGCTGTATTGATGTTTGGAATCGACAACGGCTGCATACCACGGTATCTCCACTACTGAATCGATGTGAAGAGTAGTATCGTAAAGAATATGCGTTGAGGAGCGTACCTCAGCATCGTAATATCCAGTATCAGGAAGGTTTATAGATGGTATTAGGGAAAGTGTTTTAGAAAGCGAAGGCGTTAGGGTGGTGAGTGTCATACTCGTGGAGAGATCACTTTGGGTACCGTTAATGTCAAAAAAACTTGCCATGTAGTTTCCCGAACCTTCGATTATTTCATTGTGTCGTTGAAGTGAGAGAGCAAAGTCCCGACCATTAAGAGAAAGATGGGTCATATCGGTTTCTTGGGTAAGGGCAAAATCAAGTTCATGCGGCGGTTTCACACTCCATGTTTGCCATGTTGGAGCATCGGGAGGGAGGAGTATCTTGGCATTGAGCTGAAGTTTATCCTTATGAAAAAGAAGTGTTCCATTCATGTCCGCATGGTTGTGATGGGCATCAAACATTCCGCTTAGAGTAGTGGTGCCTAGATGATAATCACCTTGTGCCGATCCTCTAAGGGGGGAGCTACGAAGAGTCTCGGGAAGCATCGGTAAAAAGTCAAGGGTGTCATTTACGGTTGTAAAGTGCCATTTAAAGTTTTCATAATCGCTGCTTTGAAGCAGAAGAGACGTTTGTGCCATCGAAAGTTTACCGGCAACCCCTTCATGATCATCCCGAAAACTTCCGGTGATGGTTTCACAGGGGAGAGGAAACTCAGAGGAAAGTATCGTCCCCTCAAATGTGGTTGCAGTCACTCCGTCAAAGTTGTAGCGAAGTTTTTGAGACGTTTTCAGTTGATTTGTATCGCGTATAAGAGTGTAGAGGGCGGTAAAATCAATGTAGTTATTTTTATAGTGATAATCCATTGCTATTTTTGCCATCTTCAGTGACATCTTTGGATCAAAATTGGCCGTCAGGGTATTAAAATTACCAGTCAGTTGCACTTTGGAATCGGAAAGCTCCACAACCTCGATGAGCTGTGAAGCTGGAAGAGTTACAAAATCTTTGACGTAGGGATCAAGTTCTATTGCATTGGGATAAACGATTCCCGTTCCTGAGATAGTATTGTTTTTGAGTGTTCCCTGTAAAGCACCGCTGGCGTATTGGGTTCTAGCTGAGGCAGTGAGAGTTTTAAAATTGAGATTTTTTCCATCAAAAGAGCCGTTTTTACCGTGAATATCAAGCTCGACAGGATAGCTGCTGATGAGTTGAAGATTGGTTAAAATAACCTCTTTGAGAACAAATATTGGCAGAGGAAGGGTCGGTGAATCATGGTCGTTGATGAAATCATCAAGCTCAATGCGCAATCCGTCAATACGGATGGAATCGACAACATGTGTCCCTTTTAAAATTGCGGTGAGATTATAATCCAGTGTCAGAGTTTTAATATCGATGCTTTGGGTGTGAAGATTGTGCAGTGTTAACCCTTGCGAGAGTGAACCCTCAGCTGAGGTGTATCCGATTCCCAAAGGAGTTAGGATTGTGGTGTTGAGCAATGCAAGCCCATCCGGACGAAACGCGAGATAAAAGAGGGCGGATGCAAACAATATTGCCATGACAGTAAGGGCGTGAATGGCAACAAAAAGATGCTTTAGTGCTCTCATTAGACGTTTCATATAGGGTTTATTGAGCGTTGTTGTCATCAAAACAGCTCCCCTATACGGAAATGAAGTGCATATTGTCCAAAATTATTAGGATCAAATCCTGCATCAATCGCAATGGGACCAATAGGGGTAACATAGCGCAATCCTACTCCTGCTCCCCAGTAAGGAATCGAGTAGTTTGGAAGGTAATTATCTGAACCATAGGTAAGATCGGTGAAGAGAACCCCTCGAACAGTGTCATAGATGGGAAAACGATATTCGAGTGTTCCTTCAAGCAAGGCGTTAAACCCCAGCGGATAACCATTGATGTCTTTAGGCCCCAAATCACGATAGGTGTATGCACGGTTGGAGTTCATCCCCCCTGCGTAAAAACGGTAAGCACTTGGGACTTCTCCTCTGTAGGTTCGCAATGTTCCCCACTGCAGCCTTGCTGCAAGGATATGTTCCCCAAAGCTTTGTATGTGCGCCCCTGCGAGGAGTGTTTTAAAATACGTAGCATCTGAGATACTTGAATACAGTGAACCTTGGGATTTAATGTTTAGCCAATTTCCACGTGTGGGTTCGAGCAGTTTATCCCTCGTGTCAATGTTTATTTCTGCCATCGGAGAGGGGATAAAAAGATTGGAGTTTGGGAAGGCATTGGTGTTGGTACTGTCATAGGTTGTCGCTTGATTAAAAAGTAAAGATACGACAACAGAGGTTGGTTTATCTTGCTGTTTTAGGGTAAGTTTTTCAAAAACACTCTTAAACTTATACCCATCAAACCGTTCATCCGAATACCCAACTTCACCATAAGCAAACAGCTGATTGTACAGAGGGACAGAGAGAATACTGGACGCAGTTTTTTTGATTTCGGTAAATTTAGCTTCCAGAGAGAGGGTTTTGAGATTGCCTAAAAAATTACGGTGCTTTAACCCGATTTTCCCTCCTAACCCTTGGTCACTGCTGATACCTAAGCCGGCACTGAAACGGATCGGTTTATCAACCTCTTCAACTCCAAGTGTGATAGGAACAATGCTCCCATTTCGGTCAGTATCGTTTATAGAAACACGCAAAACACCCTCTTGCGTGTAGAGGGATTCGTAGCTTTGCTGTATCGCTTCAAGACTGTAGGCGTCTCCTTCTTGAAACCGAAGTAAAGAAGCTGTAAGATTCCCATCAATATTGGGAGTAGATTCAGCCATAATGGGACCAAAAGTACATTTTTTATTGGGCGTTGCTTCAAACAGCAAATGGGCTTCATGGGTTTCGATGTCAATCCATGCTTTGGAGTTAAATATCCCGTTGCAGTACCCTGCATTATGATAGCGTTTTTTAATCTGTGTTTTGGAAGA
>Ga0208103_1000366_pt1 | contig 16842 bp, 18 predicted proteins | sample CryBogmetaGMA75M_FD_184550 | JGI IMG/M metagenome (GOLD analysis project Ga0208103, IMG submission 184550) | Freshwater microbial communities from Crystal Bog, Wisconsin, USA - MA7.5M (SPAdes) | ecosystem: Environmental > Aquatic > Freshwater > Lake | place: Crystal Bog, Wisconsin, USA... | reverse complement strand
TTCTAACGCCAAGCATCAATAACAAGCTGATAGTCATTGTGTTAATTGTTGAAAATCCCTTGGTTTTCCGCATCGCCTCAAACAGGATAACCAGCTCATCACGCGATAAGGCACGGGTGCGGGCTTCTTGTTTGCCGCCAGCATCGGACTGGTCAAAAGCTGAGGCCGGATTAAACTCGATTAGGTGGCGCTTGATTGCATAATCAAATATTTTCTTTGTCCATCTAAGGACATTAGTTGATACCGTTGGTGCGCCACGCTCGTTAATACTATCAAGCATGTTTGCTATATGCATCGGCTTAACCTCATCAACGGGAATCTTGCCAATGTTGGGTTTAATATCTCGTTCGATTCTCGATCTAACAATATTCGGATGTTTCCAGCGGCCTAGTATATTTTTAGCAAAATACTCATCAGCCAATTGACCGGCTGTAATTGCATTTTTCTTGGCTTCAATCTTACCCGTTGCCTCTGCTTTACGTTCCTGCTTTTCGGCTGCCACGTCATAGCCAAGTGCTACTCTTGCGCGTAATTCTTTGGCTGTTCTTCTGGCATCGGCCAGAGAAAGGTCGGCATAGCTACCAAGAGTCATCCATCTTGAAACGCCTTTGATTTTGTAACGCAATCGCCAAATAGGAATTGCAAAGTTTTCACGATAGCTTAAATAAAGGCCGTCGCCATCGCTGCGCCCCTCGAAGTATTCACAATTTTTTATCCAAGCCTTTATTTGTATGTCTGTAAGTTTAGCCACGGTCTGCCCCTGTTTAAGTGTGTACCACCAAATTTGTGCAAAATATGCTATTGGTACACTAATTGGTACACCTTTATTGTGCGCCTACATGGGATTGCTTGCAACTGATAGAAACAAGAAAGCCTCGATATACGAGGCCTTGAAAGGGGTAATGACTCTGGTCGGGAATGCCTGAAACACTACTCAATATTTTGTATTTGCTCGCGCATTTGCTCAATCAGTACTTTTAGTTCAATGGCTATTTGCGTCATTTCTTTATCGGTTGACTTGGAGCCCAGAGTGTTGGCTTCGCGGTTAAGTTCCTGCATTAAAAAGTCCAGTCGTCTGCCTACCGGGGCTTTTTCTTTTAGTACACGCAACACTTCAGTAATATGAGTGTCCAGTCGATCCAGTTCCTCGGTAATATCCAGCTTTTGCGCCATAAAAACCAGTTCCTGTTCCAGACGGTCAAAATCTGGCTGTACAACCAGTTCGGTAATCCGGTCTTTTAATTTGTTGCGAATCAGTAACAGGACTTCGGGCATACGGTGTCCGGCCAGCACTACAAAGCCTTGCATTTTTATACAGCGCTCTTCGATTAATACTTTCAGTTGAGCGCCTTCCCGCTCCCGAACTTCCAAAAATTGTGCCAGTGTTTGTTTGACCAGATGGGTGATTTCTTCATTAAGGTGGGTTTTGTCATTGACCGGTTCTTGCTGAATGCCGGAAAAAGCCAAAACATCCAAGGCTGAAAATGACAAAGGTGCCAGCATGTGCTCTTCAATTTGATCGGTAGCGGCAAGTAATGCGATGACGGCATCGATATTAACATTAAAGCTTTGTCCGTCTTTGGCCTGTTTTTTATAACTTAATGAACATTCAATTTTGCCCCGATTGATTTTTGCAGCAATAATTGAACGAAGATCCGCTTCAATAAACCGCAAGTGCTCAGGCAGTTTTAAGGTGATATCAAAGTAGCGGTGGTTGACCGAACGTAACTCACAATTTAGGGTTGAATCTCCAATACGGGCCTCATTGCCGGCATAAGCAGTCATACTTCTAATCATTGTTCACCTGTAATGGGTTAAAGAATCTATATGCTAAGTATAGCATTTTAACCCTGACTTCTGAGGCATGTATCTGTTTCCTGATTTGCGAAGGATTTATAAATTGAAAACCGAATAGTTCACAGTTAAGGTATACTGTACGGTTTTTAATTTATCGGAACACACATGAGACCAAGCGGACGTAATCCAGACCAACTCAGAGAAATAAAATTTACCTGCGGTTATACCAAACATGCAGAAGGCTCTGTGCTGGTTGAGTTTGGCGATACCCGAGTGCTTTGTACCGCCAGTGTTGACAGGAGCGTTCCCCGTTTCCTTAAAGGTAAAGGCGAAGGTTGGGTGACTGCCGAGTATGGCATGTTGCCCCGTTCAACACATACCCGGATGGGGCGAGAAGCCGCTTATGGCAAACAGGGCGGTCGTACTTTGGAAATTCAGCGTTTGATAGGTCGGTCTTTACGGGCGGCGGTTGATTTAAAAGCGCTGGGCGAGCATACCGTGACCATTGATTGTGATGTTCTGCAAGCAGATGGCGGTACGCGGACGGCGGCAATTACCGGTGGTTTTGTGGCGTTATCGATAGCGATAGAAAAAATGCTTAAACGCAAACAGATCAAAACCAACCCGTTGCATGGGCAGGTCGCGTCGGTATCAGTCGGTATTTATAACGGCATACCCGTTCTGGATCTGGATTATGCAGAAGATAGCAACGCCGAAACCGATATGAATGTAGTGATGAATGATGCCGCCGCGTTTATTGAGGTTCAAGGTACTGCTGAAGGTCATGCGTTTAGAAAAGAAGAGCTGGATGCGATGATTGAATTGGCGGGCTTTGGCATTAAGCAATTACTTGAAAAACAACAGGAAGCGCTGGAAAATTATTTAAAATAAAACATCACCACGAAGACACGAAGAACACGAAGCAAAAGCCAAGAGTAAAAAATTCGTGTCTTTGTGGCGATTTGATTTTAAGATTTTTGCCTTTAACCTTTAACCTTTCACCTTTAACCTTGCCCCCCTTAACCCATGCCTTTATCATCATCACAACAAATCGTTTTAGCCAGCAGCAATCTTGGCAAGATTAAAGAAATCCAGGCGATTCTTGCGGGGCATCTGATGGTTCCGCAATCGGTGTTTAATATTATGGATGCTGAGGAAACCGGCTCTACTTTTGTAGAAAATGCGATTATCAAAGCCAGAAATGCGGCTATGCATTGCAAGTTACCATCTATAGCGGATGATTCCGGACTGGTTGTTGATGCTTTAAAGGGAGCGCCGGGGGTTATTTCTGCACGCTATGCGGGTGTTGGTGCCAGCGATCAGGACAACGTGCTTAAATTGCTACAGGAACTGGAAGGGGTTCCTGATGAGCAACGCACTGCCCGTTTCATTTGCGTGATGGTATTTATGGAGCATGCCGAAGATCCTTTTCCGGTCATTGCGCAAGGCGTTTGGGAAGGCAGAATTTTAAATCATGCCATCGGCACCAATGGTTTCGGTTATGATCCGGTATTTTGGGTGCCGGAACATAAGTGTGCATCGGCTGAATTATCGGCAGTCGTTAAAAACTCAATCAGTCATAGAGGACAGGCATTGCAAAGCTTAACGACGTTAATTAAAGCCAGGGAATTGTAGGCGCCCTCTTGTCTCCTCTACAGCCCACTGACGTCATGAATACTCTATTGCCTATAGCCCGGCAGTTTGCCAAAAATATCACAGCGCTATCGCCGCTAGGTAACGGTTTGATTAATGACACGTTTCTGGTTGCAACCGAGTCATCACACTTTGTTCTACAGCGTATCAATCGCACTGTTTTTCCTGCGCCCCATCAGATTATGGATAATTTGATCAGGCTTAACCGGCATCTTGAACAAAAAGCCGATGCAGAGGTCAAGCTGAAAATTCCGAAACTTTTAAAAACCACCACCCAGCAGGATTTTTATCAGGATGAACACGGTGATTACTGGCGTGCACTGGGTTTTATAGAGAATACAGAAAGCCTGGAGACGCTCACTACTTTACGTCAGGCGCAACAAGCTGGATTTGCGTTGGGACATTTTCATCGCTTAGTCAGTGATCTTGACCCCTTATTGATGCATGATACGTTGCCCGGATTTCATATTGCTCCTGACTATTTAAGCCGCTATCAACAGGTTTTAACGCAAGCGCCCAAACAACTTGAGCCTGAAAGTCTTTATTGCGCGGCATTTATCGATAAGTTTCAGCACCTCACCGAAGGTCTGGAAACGGCAAAACAGCAAGGATTTTTGGTATTACGGGTTATCCATGGCGATCCTAAATTAAATAATTTTTTGTTTGATAAGCACAGCAAAAAAATCGTCAGTCTTATTGATTTGGATACGGTTAAACCGGGATTGGTGCATTATGATATTGGTGATTGCCTGCGATCCTGCTGCCACAATTTGGAAACCAATGAATTTGATCTAACTATTTGTGCTGCCCTATTAAAAAGCTACTTATCCGAAGCGGGCGCGTTTTTTTCAGCTTATGATTATCAGTATTTGTTCGCAGCCATACAATTAATTCCGTTGGAACTGGGGCTTAGGTTTTATACCGATTACCTGGAAGGTAACCGGTATTTTAAAGTGACTGATCCTAAGCAAAACTTGCACCGTGCAGCGGCACAATTTCAGTTATGTGAGAGCATCATGGCGCAAGAATCAACGATTAAGGCACTGATAGAGCAGTTAAAAGTCCAGTGAATAATTTAAGCGTCGCAGAATTAATGCAGCTGTTTCCACAGTCTGGAGAACTGGTCTGGATAGGAGTCAGGCCGGCGCGAGGTGAGCCCATGATTACCGTGAATGAAGTCATGGTCAATCAACGTTCCGGCTTGATAGGCGACCGTTACAACGGCAGTAGCGGCAAACGGCAGGTGACGTTAATTCAATGGGAACACTTGGCCGTACTTGAGTCGATTATGGGTAAACCCGTTACAGCAGAATTATTACGGCGTAATTTGGTGATTAAAGGCATCAATTTATTGGCGTTAAAAAACCGGAAATTTCGGATTGGTGAGGCTGTTTTTCAAACCACCGGATTTTGCCATCCCTGTTCAAGAATGGAAAAAATACTGGGCTTCGGCGGTTATAACGCCATGCGCGGCCATGGCGGCTTAACCGCGCAAGTGCTAACGGGTGGTTTGATGCACGTTGGTGATGAATTGACCGTTTTAACGGATGAGGATTTACTTTGCGGACAAAATCTTCTGTAGAGCAACGCAATCGTGTCATCGGTTATGCTCTGGTATTGCTCGGTGCATTAGGTTTTGCTGCCAAAGCGGTCATCGTCAAACTGGCTTATGCCGCCAATGCTGAAGTTGATGCCATCACCCTGATGGCTTTGCGGATGCTGTTTGCCTTGCCATTTTTTCTGCTGGTGGCGGTTTGGCACAACAAAAAAACACCTGCGTTACCGCTGACTAAAAAACAATGGGGCGTGGTAATAATTTTGGGTTTGATAGGTTATTACTTAGCCAGTTATTTGGATTTTATCGGACTAAAATACATCTCGGCCGGACTGGAGCGGGTTATCATTTTTTTGTATCCCACTTTTGTGGTGTTATTTTCTGCCCTTATTTACAAACGGAAAATTACCGTTCAGGTTGGTATTGCGCTGAGCTTGAGCTATATCGGCACTCTACTGGTTTTTATTGAACGTCTATCGGTCACATCATCCGGGCTCTTGTTGGGCTCAGGCTTGGTGCTGGGCAGCGCGATTATTTTTGCCTGGTTTATTATGGGTAGCGGCGTAATGACGCAGCGGATAGGTTCGGCACGTTTTACCGTTTACACGATGACCGTTGCCAGCGTCGCAACGTTGGTGCATTTTGCACTCCAGCATGGTTCCTCGCTTACCCGACTGCTCTCGCTACCTTATAGCGAGTGGGAGCGCGTTTATTATCTGGCATTGATTATGGCTGTTTTTTCTACCGTGTTGCCCGCTTTTTTTATGAATGCCGGCATTCGCAGAATTGGTGCTGGTTCAGCGTCTATTATTAGCACGACGGGGCCGATAGCAACGCTGATTTTGGCCTATATGCTATTGGATGAGCTTATTACTTCGCTTCAGGTGGAGGGTACTTTTTTTGTATTGGCGGGCGTTTATGTGGTGAGTCGGGCTAAATTATGATTTTTATCCGGTTTACTGTTGTGTTGTAAAATCACCGGAATTTTTACCTTACTCCCGTTTAGTTTGGCTTACCGTTCTGGACAAGGGTTAAAAATTAGATTAGATTCACACCTTATTAACCCATTACTTGACTCATACACAGCAAAAAATTATGAAAAAATTAATCAGCCTTTTTATTTTATTATCGGTAATGAGCTGTTCCGCTGTTGCGCAATCGCAAAGCATCGAGAAAACTGATCCCGGCTTTGTTTTATTGGATGTCCTGATTTACCGGCCGGTGGGCTTGGTCGCAACCCTTGTTGGCACTGCGGTGTTTGTAGGGATCAGTCCTTTAACGGCTTTGGCATCCATCCCGGAGCCACACGATGCGTTTGCCAAAATCAGTAATATTTTAATTCTATTTCCTGGCACCTATACCTTTGTAAGGCCCATCGGTGATCGGAACTTTCCCTATTATGCATCCCCGTATAAACATAAACAGGTTGCGCCACAGAACAACACCGTGATACCCAAGCAAAATCCTGTTATTCCGGCCGTACCTAAAGTACAGTCGCCGACGCACACTCCGGATACCGGCAAAGGTTTATAGATTGAAGATTAGCAAGCGGGTGTAGGGGTAAAAAATTTTCGACCCCAACCAATCTCCCCCTTTGCCAAAAGGCGTGGGGGAATATTTTTTGCGAGTTACCTAAGCCTTGGGCGGAACATAACCTTCAGGCATCTCGTTGTTACCTTCAAACAGAAATTTGGTTCTTTCTTCTGCTAAATAAGCGCGGGCTTTTGGATCAAAACTGGCCAATTTATTCTCATTGATCAGCATGGTTTGCTTGGTTAACCATTCTTTCCAGGCGGTTTTAGATATTTTCTCATATATTTCCTGTCCTTTCGGCCCCGGAAATGGCGGCTCATCAAAGCCTTCAGCCTCTATGCCCAGTTTTACGCACTTAACCATTCTAGTCATTGTCATCCTCGTGTATGTTGTTGCAACAGTAGTTTAATCGGTGCCGGTAATCCCAGCGTGTTAATCTGGTTAGCGTTATACCAGACAGTTTGATTAGCTTCCATCACAAAATTTATAAGGTTTTCCGTTTGAATAAGCACTGGCGTGAAATCCAGGTGGTAATGGGAAAACGTGTGACGCTGGGTTGCCAGTATTTGTGTATCAATAACGGGTCGGTTTTTTGTTAAACACCAATCATGCGCAGATTCAATGCTGTCAAATTCCGGCAGGCTCCATAAGCCGCCCCAGATTCCGGTCGGGGGTCTTTTTTCCAGTAAGATCTGGTTGATATTATTACTGAGTAACAAGAAAACAAGCTGTTTAACCGGTAAGGTTTTAGGCGGTTTAGGTGTTGGCAATACGGATACGGTTTTAGTTATTCTGGCCAAACAATGACTTGCAAGAGGACAGTCAGCGCATTTAGGTTTACTGCGCGTACACACGGTCGCGCCCAAATCCATCATGGCCTGGGTGTAATCAGCCACACGCTCTACGGGGGTTAGCTGCGTACTGATAACCCATAATTCTTTATTGACCTGACTGGTTCCAGGCCAACCAGAAACAGCTTTGAAGCGCGCCAGCACTCTTTTTACGTTACCATCCAGTATGGGATGGCTTTTTTTAAAAGCGATGCTTAAGATAGCCCCTGCTGTCGATAATCCTATGCCGGGCAAGGCGATAAGTTCATCCAGCATTTCGGGAAAATAACCTTGTTCCGCTATAAGCTGCGCCGTTTTGTGCAGGTTTCGGGCACGAGCGTAATAACCTAAACCAGACCAGCGATGTAAAACTTCATCGATAGGTGCTTCTGCTAAACATTCCAGGGTGGGGAATTGCTCCATGAAGGCATTAAAGTAAGGAATAACCGTCGTAACCTGGGTTTGCTGTAGCATGGTTTCGGAAATCAATACCCGATAAGGCGAAAGGTCTTGTTGCCAAGGCAGATCTTTTCGACCTTTTTGATCGAACCAAGTGAGTATTCGGTGCTGGAAGTCTGACGAATTCATAAGAAAATGATAATGCTGTAGGGTCGACTGAGGCCGCCCTACAAGGCTAAGAGTAAACGGGGCAATGTCATTAAGTTAAGCCGTTCGCTGAGCGGAGTCGAAGCGATTTTGCTGGCTTCGGCTCCGCTCAGCCAACGGTTTATCTTGCCAAGCGGCACTTAACTTAACGACATTGGTAAAAGGGGGCTTTCTATGAATGCCTTTTAATGTTTTTTAAAAAGACCTTTTAATAAATCACCCACGCCCGGCCCTAATTTTTTATCGATTTTATCCACAATGTTATCTATTTTTTCCTGGTTATTATCGATAAACTTTTCTATCTTGGCTTTATTTTTATCGGTTAATAGTGCAGCCACATCAAGCGTATAAGTGGGATTGCCAAAGGTGCCGGCAACACTAATATTGATCGGTGTGTCATTAAGCTGTTCCGGTTCCGTGGCGGTTGCTTTTTCCTTGACGAGTCTGGCATTAAGTTTATAATCCAGTTTTTCGGTGTTTAGGTTCGCATTGCCTTTGCCATTGATATGTATTTTGGCGGCGGTGGCAACCAAATCATTGTTTTGAACCAGGCCATTGTTAATGGTTGCTGTCCCTGATATTTCAGAAAACAACGTCTGCTCGTTTTTATTATTGGCGGTTGCCGCAGGTTCTTTGATTAAGGCTTTGGCATTATCAATCATGTTTTGCAGGTTAAAGCCTTTGACTATAGTATCATTAAACTTAAAACTTAAGTTGCCATTGAGTGACGATTTAAGTTCAGCGGCATTGTTGCCCTGCCCTTGGAGTTGAGCTGATGCGTCAAGGACTCCACTCATTTTGGCTTCGCCTTTAAAGTCTTTAAGTAAAGGCTCAACTTGTACATGGCTTATTTTTTCGTTTAAAGCCACTATTGGTTTTGGGTTGCGTGCTTCAACGTTAAGACTGCCGCTATAGGCGCCTTGATAAAACGCTTTAGCAGATTGTTGCGTTTTAATAAGGCCCTTGTTCGCGTTTAAACTTAACTGAATATCTTCCATGGTCAGGCCATTAATTTTAAGCTTGCCCAAGGATAATTGGCCGTCGATACTTAACTGTCTTAGCGTCTCTATTGGCAAAGCATAAGCGCCTGAGGCCAAAGCAACGGCTAGACTGGTGACGGGTTTGGATGATTTATCAGCGACCGGCGGTAAATAACGATCAACATCCAGATTATCCGCGGTTAAATTAAAAGCGATAACAGGCTGGGCAAAGTCGGTAATACGGGTGCTGCCTTTAATCCGGGCATCATCCAAGGCTATTGCCATATTTTGCAAATCAAGCGAATTTTCTGTTGCCAGCAGGATAAATGTTGCTTCCGCCTTACTCAAGGCATTGGTGTCCTGCATAACGGGAACTGCGATATCCAGTTGCTTTAAAATATTGACAGGACTGAAGGGTGCAAGAGTAACCGGGCCCTGAAAAGAGAGGATATCGTTAATTCGGTTGCCGGTAAATTCGGCAGAAAGCGTTACCTCTTGAGACTTAAGCTGTAATCCGGACACTTTAAGCGTTTGTTGGGTTCTGTCCAGCGCAACATCGGTAACGGTAAGCGCAGCCGTTAGCGGTTTGCCAAGACTGTTTTCTCCTTCCGTGGTAGTTTGCAAATCTGTACGGCTTAATGCAAAAGCATCCAATTTCTCATTAACCGTGAGTCCGGTAGTTAGTTTGATAGCGGTTGTAAATTTTGTTTCGGGGTTTAAAACCACCAGAGAAACGTCAACGGCAACAGGCAGATCATAGCTAAATTTATCGGCATTAAGGTTAACGTCTTTTATAAGCAGGTGCTTTCCTGAACGCTGATCATCCCAGTTGATCGTGGCAGTTTCTATAGCAATACCACCGATAACTGAAACCGCAGGTACATTGCTTTCGTCCTGCTTGTCGTTATTGTTTGCAGTCGGCGATGGTGGTGCGGCTTTTGTCGTATCCGACGTGGTTAAATCAGCCCAATTACTCATGCCTTGCGGGTTTTTTTCAAGATTTAAAACCAAGCCTTTGACGACAATACGGCTGATTTCAATTTTTTTTGTCAATAAAGGCAATAACTTAACTTTAATGTCGCTTTCTTCAAGGGTTGCAAAAGGATGTTCCTGAAAGCCAGTTGCATTGCCCAGAGCCATTTTTCCTGTTGATATGCCTAGCCATGGGAAAATCGAGAATTTTAATTCGCCTGTCAATGTCATATCCCGGCCGATTTTGTCTTTAACGGCGGCGGCAATCTCCGGTTTATAGCTATTCGGATCAATGAAAAAGGGCAAGGTAAAGATAGCGGTTATTATCAGAAAGACCACAGCCGCAATGCTTGATAGGATGATTTTAACTGGCTTTACCACAATGCTTTCCTGGTTTTAAAAAAGTGTAATGATTGGCTATTATGGAATATCATGAAGCGCTCTTGCTAGCTAAATTCTAGCCAGAACCAGAGATATTGTAATATACATAATAATTAAAAGAGGGGTGGGAAGATGTTGTTTTTAGCTAAATTTGCCGGAATCGCTGTGCTTGTGTGGTTTTATTTAACTGCAAAAGAGAAAGGCGAGCAGCCTTTTAAATGGGCTATTATAGGACTGATAGGTTATTGGCTTGCCTGGTGGGCGGTTAGGCTGACGGTAGTGGCTGCCTTATCAGGAGTCGTCGCTAAAAGCCCCATGATGGCATTTATTGTAATTCAGATACCCGCTCTTTGTGCCATTGCAGCAGCTTTTTTTATCAGAAAGAAATTGCTGGCGGATGCCTCTGAAAAAAATAATCATGGCTAATTAAAAAGGCGCGAGGTTCAAGGTTAATAACTAAGGACTTGAACCTTGCGCCTTGAACCTCAATTACAGTTTATCTGCATTTTTATCCAGGTATTCTGCAACGCCCGCAGGGCTTGCATTCATGCCTTTATCGCCTTTATTCCAGCCAGCCGGACATACTTCGCCATGCTCTTCGTGGAATTGTAACGCATCAACCACACGAATTAATTCGTCAATATTACGGCCTAAAGGCAGATCGTTAACGACTTGATGACGAACGACACCACTACGATCAATCAGGAAAGAACCACGGTACGCAACACCGGCACCCGCCACTTCAACATCATAATCTTTTACGATAGAATGAGTTAAATCAGCTGCCATTGTGTAACGAACCGGACCAATACCGCCTTTATTGATGGGTGTGTTGCGCCATGCATTGTGGGTAAAATGAGAGTCAATAGATACAGCAACCACTTCAACACCACGGCTTTTAAATTCATCTATACGATGATCCAAAGCGATCAGTTCACTTGGGCAAACAAACGTAAAATCTAACGGGTAGAAAAAAACGACGGCGTATTTACCGCTAGTTGTTTCAGAAAAGCAGAATGAATCAACTATTTGACCATCGCCCAGTACGGCAGGAACTGTAAAATCAGGTGCTTGTTTTCCTACTAATACGCTCATAGATTGTCTCCAAAAATATTGAAAAAGCAAAAGGTTATGGACTTTTTATTAGCGACTGTTACATTGCTAGAGACATATTCTACACTGAATTAGTTGGTAATTGTCCAGTGTTGTTATAATTAATGGCTCTATGTGAATCGTAGTGGGTAAATAATAAAAAATACCGATAAACACAAATCTTATAAATAGCTCAAAACGTTCATGCCGTCATCCCGGCATGGACTGCCGGGATCCAGTGTACAAGGATGTACTAATCTACATCGCATAGAATTTATTAAAATTAAACTATAAATTAGCTAGTTGTATGCTTTGTAAGTGCCATCCATGGCAACTGGATTCCGGCGATCCATGCCGGAATGACGGCTCTGGGACTTGAGGTAATATCAAGTCTTCTTATGACCAGCTTACATTTTTAATTATGTGTTACCCACTGTAAATCACATAGAGTTTAATTAATGTTATTTTTAACTTGCTTTTATGTCAACTTTAGCCATAATTTGTAATCAATGGATTACAAATTATGGCTACTTTGGATTTCCAGGATTGCTTTAAAGTTGGGCGGTAAAGTCTTACTGCCAGCTTCATATTAAATATAGATCTTGTCGAGGAGGTTTTCTGTGGCAAAAAACAAACATATAACTGAACCGGATGTATTAGGTTTTCAAGTACGTATCGTAAGACGCGGCAAAGAAAGCAGCCGTTATTTCTCTCATAAATTGTGGGGCAACAAAAACAAGTCCTTAAATGCGGCCATTACCTGGCGAGACCAGATGCTGATCGTTTTAAAAGGCAGTAAAACCCGCTTTCTCAAACCGCCCAAAAACAAAACGACTACCGGCGTTACCGGCGTCTCCAGGACCATCAAATATGATCACAGAAAAGATAAAAATTATCTGTGTTATACAGTTTTTTGGGTTTGCAACGGTAAATCCAGAAATAAAACTTTTCAGGTGGGCAACGTAGATAAAGTCACCCCTGATGACGAGTTGCACGCGTTTCGCACCGCCAAGCTGTTTAGAATTTGTTATGAAGTTTCAATTGATAACGATATTGAATTTTTTGATGACAAATTTGTTGGCTGGAAAAAAACACGGCTTTATGATGACGAAAATTTAAACGCAGTGTTGTAAGCGACTTTTATGTTTAACTTAACTGCGCTGTCAGGTAAGTTTAGCTAACAGGGACATAACGCCGAGCAGGGTCGTTAAACAGGCTTGGAAAATCCTGTTTATTGACGTGCTTTTAGCTGCTCGATAATTCCGTCCAGTTCATCCAGGCTGGAGTAGGCAATGACTAATTTCCCTGAACCGTTTTGTTTATGATCGATAATAACTTTAGCGCCCAGCTTTGCCGTTAAATCTTCCTGCAAACGCAAGGTATCATTATCAATGACCTTAACTTTATGGACTTTTGGCTCGGCGTGGCTTTCTTTAACCAATCGTTCCGTCGTTCTTACCGTTAGACCCTCTTTAACCACTTTATTGGCCAAGGCTACTTGCTTAAGTCCATCCAAGGATAACAGTGCGCGTGCATGCCCCATTTCCAATTGATTGGTCAGCAGTAATTTTTTTACATCAGGATGTAAGTCCATTAAGCGCAATAAATTGGTAACGGTTGTTCGGGACTTGCCAATAGCTTCGGCTATATGCTGATGCGTCATTTCAAACTCATCAAGCAAGCGTTTTAACGCTTCGGCTTCTTCCAATGGGTTAAGGTCTTCGCGTTGAATATTTTCAATCAGCGCGATAGCCATGGCGGCCCGGTCATCGATTTCTTTAATGACTACCGGCACCTCGGTAAGCCCTGCCATCTGTGCGGCTCGCCAGCGACGCTCTCCTGCCACTATTTCGTATTTTTCATAGGCAATCAAGCGCACTACGATAGGCTGAATGATGCCTTGCGATTTAATGGAATCCGCCAATTCCTGTAATTTTTCAGGATTTATATCTTGGCGCGGTTGATACTTGCCCCGCTGCAAATATTCTATGGGTAGCGTTTGCAGATGATGTTTTTCCTCTTTAACAGAAACATCGCCCAATAAGGCATCAAGACCCCGACCTAATCCGCGTTTGTTTGAAGACATTTTTTCTCTTTATTAATTAACCAACCCGCGAGGAAAATAGTGCAAAGCCCCGCGATGTTTTATTGGAAGTCATTTATTGTTTTAAACAAATCAGCTTAATTTAAAGTCGGCGAACCATCGCTTCAAATTCATCAATCAATTTTTTTAAATCTTCAGCTTCTTGTACCAAATTAAGATTTTCTTGTTGAAGGGTTTCGATTAGCGCAATCGCTAGCGCTTCTCGCTCATCCCTTTCTTTAAGAACTGCGGGCAGTTCTTGCAATCCCGCTAACCGTCCAGCATGCCAACTATCTTCAAAAGCGATTATCTCAGCGTTGTTTTCGGCATTTTTTTGCGTGACAACAGGCTCAAAGGTATCCGGTATTGTTACAACAGGGACTACTACCTGTAATTCATCTGCATCTGTAGCAACGGATGACAGATGACTACTCTTCTGAAGGGTTTTAATCGGCAATGGTTGTTTTTCTTCCGGAGAAGAAGCATTAGCCAACAAAGCTTCAAGCCCCCGACCCAGTCCACGTTTTTTTATACTCATGCCTTATCTTTTCTGATCATTTCACCCGCCAAAGCAATATAGGCGATAGTTCCCCGTGATGATTTATCATACATTAGCGCGGGCAAACCATGACTTGGCGCTTCCGCTAAACGAATATTTCTTGGAATACAGGTTCTAAATACCTTATCGCCAAAATACCGGATCAGTTGCTCGGAAACGTCTTTGGTCAGACGGTTTCTATCGTCATACATAGTTCTTAAAATACCTTCCAGATGTAAATCCGGATTGACGGAATTTTGAATGTTGTGCAGCGTACTCATCAGTGCCGACAAGCCTTCCAGTGCGTAGTACTCGCATTGCATCGGAATCAACAAGCTGTCTGCTGCCACCATTGCATTTAAAGTCAGCATGTTTAAAGACGGCGGACAATCTATCAAAATGTAATCGTAATCTGATTTTATCGGCTTTAACGCATCGGCAAGTCGCAGTTCTTTGCGATCGGCATGAATTAATTTTACCTCGGCGGCCGTCAGGTCAGCATTGCCGGGAATCACCGAAAAACCGATGGTTGGTACATGAATAACCGCTTCTGCCGCCGGCACATCTTCCATTAATAGATCATAACTGGAATATTTAACTTCCTGTTTATCTACGCCACAGCCCATTGCTGCATTACCTTGCGGATCAAGATCCACCAACAACACCCGACGCTTTGCAGCCGCTAAAGATGCCGCCAAATTCACACAGGTTGTCGTTTTTCCTACGCCACCTTTTTGATTGGATATGGCAATTATTTTTCCCACTAACTTACCTCGGATTCTTGAGTCAATTGTAACTACTCAGCAGTATGCTGACTTTATAATAGAACACAGATGACACTGATTAGACGGATTTAAACGGATTTTATGTTCTTTCTGTCATTCGTAAATAATTTTCTCTTGAATTGCGGCTTTTTTCCCGAAATTAAAAAGTAATCCAACCTCTATGTCAGTTGCCTTGAGATAATTGATCAGCTGCAACTCGTGTTCTTTCACTAATGTTTCTGAGGCTTTCAATTCAATAATTACACAGTTATTTACTATTAAGTCTGCAAAATATTCACCAATAATTTGCCCGTTATAAAATACTTTTATCTGTTTCTGTTTTTCACAATAGAAACCCATTGCGATTAATTCCAGAAACAAGGCATTTTGATAAACCTTCTCTAAAAAGCCGAAACCAAGCTCGTTATACACTTTATAAAATGATTTAATAAGCTTATCTGTAATATCTTCATGAAGAAGCTCCATTTTATCAGTGCTCATCAGTTAAATCCGTGTCATCTGTGTTCTATTGCTATAACTATTGAGCAGTTATAACAATTGTATTCTAACCAGACATCTTTCTGCGGTTATTCCTGGAACGTTGACAGGGATTAGCGTTGTTATGGCTGATTCCAGTTCTGGGACATCAGGTGCTTGTCCTTTCATTGCCAACAACACGCCATCCTTGTTAAGTAAGTGCGTCGTTAATTGCACTATATCAGATAAACTGGCAAACGCTCGGGTAATGGCCGTATCAAAACCTTTTTCAGGGTGATATTGTTCCACACGATTATGACAGACACTGACATTACCAAGCTTTAAATCGATTATTGCCTGCTGCACAAAGCGCGTTTTCTTGGCATTACTATCCAGTAAGATAAATTCGATATCAGGTAAGTAAATCGCCAGCGGAATACCCGGCAAGCCGGCACCCGTGCCTATATCAATCACCCGTTTGCCTTCAATAAAGGGCACAATGGCCAGACTATCCAGTAAATGCAGGCGCACCATATCTTCCCTGTCTCGTATGGCGGTCAGATTATAAGCTTTATTCCATTTTTCAAGCAGTTTTATAAAGCCCAGTAGCGGCTCTACCTTGTCTTCAGCAATCGACAGATTAAGCGATTCAAGACCGGAAACCAAAATTTTTCGACACGTTTCCATTAGGCACTTTTCTTTTTTAAATAAACCAACAACAGGGAAATGGCAGCGGGGGTCATGCCAGGGATGCGTGAGGCTTGGCCTAACGTTTCCGGGCGCTGCGCTTTAAGTTTTTGGCTCACTTCGTTGGACAATCCGGGTACACCGGTATAATCAAGGGCATCCGGGAGTCGTAAATGATCGTAACGCAACGCCTTGTCAATGTCAGTTTGTTGTCTGACGATATAGCCTGCATATTTAGCCTGAATTTCAACTTGCTCACCGACCTGCTCAGTAATCGCCTCGCCGCCTTCCAAAAATGACAGCAAACGCTCTACATCCACTTCGGGTCGTCGTAGTAATTCCATCAAATTAGCTTCTTTTAGCAACGGCTTACCCCAGATTTCTGCAACCTGCAAGGCTTCTTCCGTGTCTGCCCTGACCCATTTCTTTTTTAAGTCATCCTGCAAGCCGGAAATGGCGGCACGTTTAATCTCAAAAGCTTGCCAACGCTCATCATCAACCAAGCCCAATTCACGGCCTTTTTCGGTTAAGCGCAAGTCGGCATTATCTTCCCGTAACAATAAACGGTATTCGGCACGACTGGTAAACATACGATACGGCTCTTGCGTGCCACGGGTAATCAGATCATCAATCATTACGCCGATATACGCTTCATCACGACCAGGGCACCAACTTTCCAAACCCATAACCAAACGAGCTGCGTTAAGTCCCGCAATCAAACCTTGCGCTGCGGCTTCTTCATAACCGGTCGTGCCATTCACTTGCCCTGCAAAAAACAAGGCATCCATGTGCTTGGTTTCCAGCGACATTTTTAAATCCCGAGGATCAAAAAAGTCATATTCAATGGCATAGCCCGGACGGATAATTTCGGCATTTTCAAAACCCAACATGGAG
>Ga0208103_1000365_pt1 | contig 16843 bp, 14 predicted proteins | sample CryBogmetaGMA75M_FD_184550 | JGI IMG/M metagenome (GOLD analysis project Ga0208103, IMG submission 184550) | Freshwater microbial communities from Crystal Bog, Wisconsin, USA - MA7.5M (SPAdes) | ecosystem: Environmental > Aquatic > Freshwater > Lake | place: Crystal Bog, Wisconsin, USA... | reverse complement strand
GTTTATGACGGCGAAACAAAAGAAACCCTTATCGCAGCGGCAGTAGTCCTTGAAAAAACTTCTTTTCATGCAATTACAGACAGCAAAGGGGATTATGAGATAAAGAATCTGGTTCCCGGGGAATATTACATTGTTGTTACTTACCTGGGATATCTTACTTCAAGAAAAAAGATAGTCGTTCCAGCTAATGCCGAAAGCCAGCGATTCAATTTTTTCCTGGTTCAGAACGCGATGGTTTTAAATGAAGTAAACATTACCGGTAAATTTAATAAAGGAACTGATCAGAATGCCCGTGCTGCCGAGAAAAATGCCTCTAATGTTATCAACGTCATTTCAGCACATACCATTGACCTGTCACCTGACCTCACCGCTGCACAGGTTGCACAGAGAGTTTCAGGGGTCACGCTTGACAGAAGCGGGGACGGGCAGAACCAGTATGCGATCATCAGGGGTATAGAGCCTCGGTACAATAATACCCTGGTGAACGGGATAAAAATCCCCAGTCCGGATTCAAAAAACCGCTTTATCCCCCTGGATATCATCCCCTCTGAACTGCTCCAGGAAATGCAGGTTACAAAGGCCTTGACACCGGAGATGGAGGGAGACGGGATTGGCGGGAGTGTCAATGCAATCATGAAAGATGCTCCTGATGCATTAATGGTACAGGCACAATTAGGTACAGGTTATAATCAGTTTTACTTCGATAACAAATTCGTCACGTTCGACAAGAGTTCGATTAGTTTTAAAGATCCCGATCAGCTTCATGGTCATTATTATGCTTCAACCCAGGACGATTTTAACCGCGAGAACCTTGTATTTACCAGTTCCCAGGCCTGGCCCCAGGCTGTTGGCAATTTTACGATAGGTGACAGGTTTTTCAAGAAGAGACTGGGAATTCTTTTATCAGTTGCCGATCAGAACACCCGTTCAGGGTCCAAATCTGAGACCAACTCATTTTATATTGATCAATTCAATAACCCCCAGTCGACAGATGATATTTACCGCGAGATCTATTTACAGTCAAACCGGCTTGGGATTAATGCCAAGATCGATTATGTGATAAATGGGAACAACAAGCTCAGTTTTTATAATATTTACCTGAATACCACAGAATCACAGTCGAGGTACATTGCCGATACAATCATGAGCGGTAACGGCAGGGTTGGTCCCGGGACCGGTTATGTGAGCATCAGCCAGCGTTCAAGAATGCAGATTCAAACCGTGGAAAGCGCATCCCTTATGGGAAGCCACATGTTATGGAAGAATGTTCTTATTGACTGGTCACTGGTATATTCAAATGCCACAGGTCAGGTGCCCGATATGGCTGAACTGAACACCTACCATACAGTACTCCAGGGAGGAGGCTGGTTGAACAATGCAGAATACCTTAAAACAATAAATCATACCTGGCAGAAGAATATTGACCAGGACTATTCAGCTTATGCGAATATTGCTTATAACTTCAGGATCCGTCACCATCTTTTCGGCATAAAAGGGGGCGGGCTCTACAGGACAAAGTACAGGAACAATTACCAGAATGATTATACCCTGAAACCTATTCTGGATTCCCTGCACCAGGATCCTCCCTTCACAAGTGTTCTCACTGCCCAGGTTTATCCCTATCAGCCTGTCGGGAATCCCGAGTATAACACAAGCAATTACACAGCCACTGAACGAATTATCGCAGGATATATCCAGGCCAGCACTATGGTTGGGAATCTGCAGATCCTGGGGGGCGTAAGGTATGAATCAACTGAACAGTCAAACAAGAACCTTACGGTTGCCTACCCTGGGTATCGCCAGCATTTTTATTATTATACCGACTGGCTGCCAAGCCTTCACCTTGCCTATTCTATCGGTGTGAAACAAAAAATAAGGCTTTCAGCCTACAAAGCCATCGCCAGGCCAAATTATTATGAACTGATCGATTATACCGTGATCGGGGACCAGAACAATGTGAGCGGCAACCCGAACCTCCGTCACTCAAAATCCTGGAATTATGACCTGCGGTATGAGTTCTACCCGAATGCCGAAGATGTCATCATGGCCGGGGTTTTTTATAAAAATATTACGGATCCCATCGAGCAGACACTCCTGGCGAACGGGGGCCAGCCACTGATCACCTATATGAACTTTGGTACCGCATCGAATTACGGACTTGAACTGGTCCTGATCAAGTATTTCAGGAATTTCGGTCTTTCGGGGAATTACACTTATACCAATTCAAGCATATCAAGCCCGAAACTGTATTATGTCAAATCGGAGACCACCGGGAACGATACTACCTCATACATCAATGAGAAACGCCCCATGCAGGGTCAATCAAGGCATGTGGCCAACCTTAGCCTTCTTTACAGGAATACCAAGGCCGGACTGAACTGCCAGGTGTCATTTCTCTTCCAGGGAAACCGCATCGCAGATATTTCATTTTATTACAAGCAGGATTTTTACCAGAAAAATTACCTGGACCTGTCGTTTTCACTCGATAAGACCATAGGGAAATATTTTGTCTTTTTCATCAAGCTCAGCAACCTCCTCAACTCACCGAATGAACTGAGGACCCAGGACAATTACTTTGTTGAGAAATATACTTATGGTCAGAGTTACCTCTTTGGATTGAAGTTCAAGTTAAAAACTTAAAATAAGCTCATTTAATCATTTAACAATGTAAATTATGAAAAAATCCTACTTTAAAACCAATTTCTTCAGGCATGCAAACAGCCTGTTTTCAGCTTTATTGCTGATCACCCTGTTAGCAGTGCAGGTTTCCTGCAAAAAGTCAGACAATGTGGAAACGACAGTTCCTGTTTCCAACCCTATTACCAAAGATTCCATCAGTGGTTTTCTGAAAGGGACAATGCTTGCAAACAAGACCTATTATGTTAAAGGTGATATCTGGGTGAAATCTACAGATACACTGGCCATTCAACCCGGGGTTACTGTGATTGTCCTTGGAAATCCCGATGCAGCTCCCCCATTGATTTATACAATCCACATTTCAGGAACTCTTCTTGCTGAAGGAACCAAAGCATCCCAAATCACTTTCAAACCCTCTGCTTCAAACCCCGTCTGGCCAAAAGGCTACTGGGGCGGCATTCAGTGCGATTCCCTGGCAAAGGTGATACACCTTATCTGGGCCAATATCAGCTATACCGGCGGTCCTGATGTTTCAGGCGGAGCGCAGTTTGCATTTTCTGTAGTCGGAGTTGCGCCATCCTCGTCTAATGGGAACTTCACAAGTTCCACAAAGGTTGTGATCGAAAACTGTTCCTTCGTCAGTGGCATTGATGATTGCCTGAGACTAATGGGCCCTATTACTGTAAGTATCAAGGGAAATGTGATCCAGCACCAGGGCAGTGACGATGGTGATAACATCAATATTAAAAACGGTGCTACAGGTGATGTCGCCTACAATTACATCTGGAGTGCAGCTAATAATTCAATCAAGGTAAATACAAACAAAACGGTTCTTTATCCTCAGAGCAAGATCAATATCTACAATAATACTATCATTGCCGGGGGCTGGCGTAAACAGGGAGAACCGACTGCAGGGATACTGGTCGATGTTTTTGCCCAGGCTTCAGTTTATAACAATCTTATTATTAATTGCGTAAGTGGATTGAGAATTACTTCAAAAGCAGATACTGCCAATATCAAGGGAAAATACGGTTACAACCTTTTCTATTCAACAGTTGATTCAACCCGGGCAGGATATTATCCTGCAGGCGATTGGGGCAAACCCCAGGCAGGAGACCTCCTTTCAACCGGATTGAACAACAACAACCCGAAGCTTGTAAACCTTGATACTGATGTTCATGCTATGAGCGATCAGAACAACCCTCATCTCCAGGCAGGTTCTGCAGCCATAGGTAAGGCAAACCAGCAGGCCCCATATACAGCAGGTATAGGAACACTCATGCTTCCGGGGAAAGACATCGGTGCCTACCAGAGTGACGGCAGCGGAAATCAACGTTAATCCATTCAGAAATGTCATCAGCTACCCCAATCCCAACTAACCGGGATTGGGGTATTTATAAAACTTAAGCCAATGAGAAATAAAAGTACGAAAAATTACAGCCTGGAAAAAATATTGAGCCGCTTTTCGATATCCATTTTACTTGCTGCCATCCTGGTGATTCAACTACCTGTTTATTCACAGGAGAAGCCGGCCGGTAAACAAAATGAAGCCGCGGCCAAACACGATACCACACTTCAGCTTAAGAAACATTCATTGAATTTTTTCCTGGTATCAGACTGGGGTTGGAATGGTTACGGGTATCAAACTGACGTGGCCAAACAGATGGAGAAAACTGCTGAACAGGTAGAACCTGCATTCATTATTTCATGCGGAGATAATTTTCAGATTAAAGGTGTTCAGAGCGTGAATGATCCATTATGGCTTACAACCTTTGAATATATTTATAAAAGCCCTGCCATGCAGTGCGACTGGTATCCTGTTCTAGGAAATCATGATTATAAAGGAGTTCCCGAGGCGGAGATTCAATATTCAAAGATCAGCAGGCGATGGAGAATGCCTTCAAGGTATTACACCCTTGTAAAAAAGGTAAACGACAGCATTTCGGCCCGCTTCATTTTTACCGACACTCCTCCAATGGTCAATGAATACTACGGGAAAAATGAATCTTACGGAGATATAGCAAGCCAGGATACAGCGAAGGAATTAAACTGGCTTAAGGATGTTTTAGCCAATGCAAAAGAGAAATGGATTATCGTTGTTGGTCATCATCCTGTTTATTCAGCCAGCCCCAAACATGGGAATACACCTGAATTAATTGCGAAATTCAAACCTCTCTTTGATAAATATGGCGTCGATTTCTATTTCTGCGGGCATGATCACGACATGCAGCATCTCAGGCCTTCAGGAAGCTACACTGACTATATTGTTACCGGTTCGGGAGGGGAAACCAGGCCAACGGGAAAAGATGCCAACACGGTTTTCAGTCTGTCGGAACCGGGTTTCACCCTTATGTCAATTAATGGGAAACAGCTTACCCTTTACTTCATGAACAGTAAAGGGCAGATAGTCTATTCAATGTCAAAATCTAAAAAATAAATGACAAAAATGTCAACACTTGCAATCAGATTAATAAGTCTCTTTTGTCTGCTGACATTAACAATTTTATCCGCCAGGGGAAATAACTCGGGAACTCCTGATAGTAGTTCAGTCGATTCAACTTCAGGTCTCCCCTATCGATTGAAACTTCTTTCCTGGAATATAGGCATGCTCCCGGTGCTGGATCTGTTTAGCGAGAAAGATGAAAAAAGGGCGGAGGCGGTTGCCACCGCCCTTTTTTCTTGTGATTATGACATCATTGTCTTCGAGGAAGCTTTTTCATCGTTTGCAAGATCAGTTATAAGACATAAATTACAGGACCTGTATCCTTATGCGTATGGGCCTGCTAACCGGGCAGCTTTTTCCCTGAAATGCAATAGCGGATTATGGATACTGAGTAAATTTCCGTTGGTTATTAAAAAGGAAATTGAGTTTACCAATTCCACCGGGTTTGATGATTTTGCAAGGAAGGGCGCAATCCTGCTCGAGGGGAATTATCATAATACCCGATTCCAGTTGCTGGCTACACATCTGCAGGATGACAGGTATCCACAATACATAAGAGAGCAACAACTCAAGGAATTATATGAAAAGTTGATTGCACCATACGCTCACACTGCGATCCCTCAGCTTATCTGTGGCGATTTTAATACTGATGAAAAAATATCTCAATACTATCATGGGTTGCTTAATATTTTAAAGGCTGAGGACGGGGCGATTTCGGGAAACATGAAAATCACCTTTGATGATGAAGCCAATGATGTTTACCGATCAGTTCATCCTGATCCACGCCAAATTGACTATATCCTGACCAGGAATTCCCAGCAAATCCAGTGGATCAGGAGGACAGTTGCCGTTCTGAAATCCAGATGGGGAAATGGGAAGGAATATCTTTCGGATCATAATGGCATAGAAGCCTGTATTGAATTCAAGAATGTGGATTACCTGAGTAAAGTCTATAAATAACAATCCAATTGGAGTATCCTGTCAATTAAGAGGTTCTATTTCAAGGATGGTGAACGTATTTGGCCTGACTGCAGGGCGTGGCTTTGGATTTTCAGGTGTCGGAGTAGGGGCTGCATCGTAATCGGCTGTGGAAAGATAGATACGATGTGTTTCCCGATTTAATGCAATTGTCTTTGCTCCTTTTTGTGTTGGGAAATTTTCAAGCACCTTATAGGTGTCTTTATTTACCTCCTGCACTACCGTCATCGTTCCTTCGCCATTGGAGCTATAAATCCTTTTTAAGCCCGGGTCATAGACAACCGCGTCAACCCTGTCGCCGATTTCAAGTTTCGCAATAACATTTCCGTTATCGGCATTTAATACTATCATCCATTTATTTCCACATACCGAAAATAACCTTTGACCTTCTGTATCCATTGCCAGGCCGCTGGGTCCTTCACCGGGTGCAACAGGCCAGGTTTTCTCTACCTTTAAGGTTGATGGGTTTATCAGGCAAATCAGGCTTTTATCTTCGAGATTCACAAAGACTTTACCTCTCCCGTCACTTACGGAAAATTCAGGTTTACCGGGAAGGTCAATTGTACCTATAACCTTATTGGTGTTTGCATCTATCACTGTTGAATTGGAACTCCTGCCATTAAATGTAAACACTCTATGTGTATAAGGATCATACAATATTGCATCAGGATTGTTGCCGCTAACTTTAATTTTGGTAATAACTTGTATTGTTTTCAGATCAAAAACTGTAACTGAAGTGTCTTTCCCATTACTTATAAATCCTTTGTTGAGATCCCTGGCCAATGCTATTCCATGAACACCTTTTGTATCCGGGATGGTTCCTACAACTTTTTTCCCGATCACATCCAGAACCTGCACAATGGTGCCATGTGAGATATAAAGTCTTGAAGTGGCATCATCCATAGTAAGGTAATCCCAACTTCCGTCACCATCGAGATGAATCCTGTTTGAAATCCTGTAGCCCGATTTGGCTACCTGGGTGAATGCGGTATTCGCACTGATCAACATTAGTAAAATAAAAACCAGGGGCATTTTTTTCATGACTTTTTTTTTAAGTTAATATCTGAATGGTGGTATTAGTTTTCTTTCTGTATTATTTGCTCCATTGACAAGGTTGGGAAAGTGAAAAACATAAAAATTCCTATTCCTCCTCATATTTATAACCTACACTTTTTATCGTTTTAATATGACCGGTCCTCACCTTTTCACGGATCCTGCGGATATGCACATCTATGGTTCTATCTCCCACAATCACATCTCCTCCCCAAACCTCGTTGAAAATGTCTTCTCTTGTAAAAACTTTATTCGGACGTGAAACAAGCAGTTGCAATATTTCAAATTCTTTGCGTGCAAGAACAATTTCTTCATCGTTTTTAATGACCAGGTATCGTTCAACGTCAATGAAAAATTCCTTTGTTGTCAATTTTACTGAAATGTCAGGAATAGAATTGAACCTTTTTAAAAGTGCCTTTATCCGGCTAACCAGAACTTTGGGTTTGATCGGTTTCATTACATAATCATCGGCCCCGGCATCAAAACCAGCCACCTGGGAATAATCTTCCCCCCTGGCAGTGAGAAAAATAATCAATGTATTCTTTAATTCCGGTATCAGGCGCAATTGATTGCAGGTTTCAATCCCATCAAGTCCTGGCATCATGATATCCAGTATAATGAGATGAGGTTTGTTCAACCTGGCCAGTTCTATAGCTGACAAACCATTACTGGCCTTGAATATCTGATATCCTTCCTTGGCCAGATTATACCCCAGGAATTCAAGAATATCGGCTTCGTCATCTGCCAGCAAAATAACTATATCTGAATTATTCATTTTGGAATTTCATTTATCAGATGAATCACCCTGTATTCAGTCCCGAATAGTTACCTATTGAACTTTATAAATAACAAACAACCCGATACCTATAAAAACGATTCCCATTGCTTTCGTTATCCAGTGAATTATATCAGAAGCCAGTATCCTTCGTAATTGGCCAGAGAGGTAACATTTAAGGATATCTGAAGAAAAAGCCGTCATAAATACGCCGGCAAAGAATAAAAACACATTATGGTTTCCAAGATGCCAGGTTTTCGCTGCAAATGCGACAATGCCAACCCAAAAAAACAGACTTAAAGGATTTACTATGTTTAATAAAAATCCCTTTACCAGGAATCCCATTGTTTTGTCATTTATACTTCCGGCCTGGTCCTGTTCCAGTATCAATTGAGGTTTTTTGTATATGGAAACACCTCCCATGATAATCAGAATTATTCCGGCAACTACTCCTAAAATCCTGTAATCCTCCTTCGGTATCAACTCTGATAAGCCAAAGTAACTGATGCTCACGAGGACCAGGTCGCTGGCCAGAATACCAGCAGCAACCAGGATCCCGGCATTCAATCCGCGTGAAAGACTGGTCTGAAATAATGCAATGAAACCTGGTCCGAAAGAAACAGTAATCGAAAAACCTATAAAAACTCCTAAAAAGAAAGCATTCATCCTCTTTATCCTGATGACAAATCTACAGGTTTAATATCCTTGAAAGAGAAACAGGCGACGGAAACCGGTTGATTTAATGATTATTTAAAATACACAGGGAATTTGGCAGTATTCTCACCAGATTACACTTTTCCTTTAATGATACCTTAACAAAAACTTCTTTTCTCTTTAATATCCCTGAATTTGCTTCAATATACTTTTATCCCCGATTTCAAGGCATCAGGATAATGAAGCATAAAATCCTTTTTATAGGCGGATCTCTTAACCAGACAACCATGATGCACCAGATTTCGCAATATTTTGCTGATTGTGAGTGTTATTTCACACCATTCTATGCAGACGGCTTCATAGGATATTTGGCTCAGAAAGGCATTCTCAACTTCACGATACTTGGTGGCAGATTCAGGGCGCAGACAGAGCAGTATTTCAGCATGAATAACGTATCTGTAGATTATAAAGCAAGGAACCAGAACTACAACCTTGTGTTTACCTGCCAGGATGTAATTATACCCCGGAATATAAGAGGAAAAAAACTGGTACTGGTCCAGGAAGGAATGACTGAGCCTGAAAATTTCATATATCATCTTGCAAAATCATTTTCTTTACCGAGGTGGCTGGCAGGTACTTCAACAACTGGTCTTTCCCACGCATATGATTTGTTTTTCGTAGCCTCGTATGGCTATCGTGACTTATTTATTTCCAAGGGAGTAACTGATTCTAAGGTCCGTGTTACCGGGATCCCTAATTTCGACAATGCAGTTCAATATCTGAATAATGATTTCCCGCTCAGGAATTATGTCCTGGCTGCAACTTCCGATCGAAGGGAGACGATGAATTTTGAAAACAGGAAAAAATTCATTCAAAAAGTCCTTAAGATCGCCGATGGCCGCCTAATTATTTTTAAACTTCATCCTAACGAGAACTGGGAACGTGCAACAAGAGAGATTAATAAATACTCCCCCGGGGCTTTGATTTACACTGACATCAGCATTAACCCCTTGATTGCAAACTGCGATGTACTTGTCACAAAGTATTCTTCGGTTGTCTATATTGGGATGGCCCTGGGAAAGGAAGTGCATTCTGATTTCAGCCTTGATATACTGAAGAAACTCACTCCAGTTCAGAACGGGGGGAATTCCGCGAAGGAGATAGCCAGGATCGCAAGACAAACACTTTTGAATTCATACAATTGAAATGAGAATCGTAACAGCGATACAGGCCAGGACTTCATCGTCACGTTTACCGGGGAAAGTATTGATGCCGTTGTGCGGGGAGCCGTTGCTCTTTCGTTTGATTGAGCGGGTATATAAAGCAAGCCTGAGGGGGACGATAGTCGTTGCAACGACTGAGAGGGATGAGGATGACATCATTGAACAGCTATGCCAGGAAAGAGGCCTCAACTGCTTCAGGGGAAGCGTGAACGATTTACTGGACCGGCATTATCAACTGGCCCTGGAATATAAGGCAGATGCCCTTGTTAAAATTCCATCAGATTGTCCGCTGGTTGATCCATCTGTGATTGACTGTGTTATTGGTTACTATCTGGATAACCCTGGCTGCTTCGATTATGTGAGCAATCTGCATCCTGCAAGCTGGCCCGACGGGAACGATGTTGAAATCATGTCACTCGAAGCACTTACAGCAGCATGTACAGAGGCTCAGAGGGGTTTTGAACGTGAGCATACAACACCATATATCTGGGAAAATCCTGATCAGTTCAGGATAGGGAATGTTACCTGGTCTTCTGGAAAGGATTATTCAACATCGCACCGATGGACCATTGATTACACCGAAGACTACCGGTTCATCGCAGAGGTTTATGAAAGGCTGTATCCTTATAACCCTGCATTTGGATTGAATGAGATCCTGTCCTTAATCGAAAAAAATCCCGGGTTATCAGAATTTAATAAACGATATGCAGGCCAATACTGGTATGATAATCACCTGAATGAACTGACCAGGATCGATCATTATAAACTTAAAAGAATGAATCATGAAGCTTGAAATTATTCCCGTATCAGAGTTTAAGCGGATCCAGAATCTAGATCATGAATATTATATGGAATTGTCTCTTATTTCAGACATGTGCAGGGCGAATACTCTTGCGATGGTTAAAAATGCAGGATCAGGTCACCTCGGTTCAAGTCTGAGTTCAATGGATATCGTAGTCTGGCTTTATTATAAAGAACTGAATATTCTGGATGTCGGGTTGAATAATCCTGACAGGGACATCTACTTCTCCTCAAAAGGACATGATGTACCTGGTTTATATTCTGTACTTTTTTCCCTGGGAATAATTTCCGAGGAACAGGTACTGAAGTTAAGGAAGATCGGTGGGCTCGACGGCCATCCTGACATCCGGATAAAGGGAATTGAAGCAAACTCAGGCTCACTCGGGATGGGTATTTCGAAAGGCCGGGGAATGGCATGGGCGAAACGGGCGCTGAATCTGAAAGGAGATGTGTTTGTTATGACCGGTGATGGTGAGTTTCAGGAAGGCCAGAATTTTGAGGCCCTGCAGGCCTGTGTACACCAAAATGTGACCAACCTGACAGTAATCATGGACCATAACAAAGTTCAAAGCGACAGGCCTGTAGAAAAGATACTTTCATTGGGGGATATCGAAACCAAGATCAGGAGTTTTGGCTGGCATGTAGTCAGGATCAACGGTCATGATTTCAGTGAACTTGATACTACGTTCCTGGATCTGAAAACGATAACTGATAAACCTAAATTCATAATTGCCGACACTATAAAAGGCAAAGGTGTATCTTTCATGGAACATCCTGCAGCGCTGGAAAAAGGGAATGGCCTTTATCCATGGCATGCGGGCGCCCCTGATGATGATTCTTTTACCAGGGCCTACAATGAGATTACAGGGTGGATCAATGATTATCTGAACCGTATGGGGTATTCACCACTGGCTACCTCTGATGTGGAAACACTGACAAAAAAATCATCTTACCATATTCTTTTTAACGCATTAGGTGAACCAGTCAGTTCAGCGGCTCCTTTAAATACGAACCTGAAAAAAGATGCTGAATACGTTGTTGAAGAATATGGAAAGGAATTATTAAATCAAGGCTCGTTACGCCAGGATCTGCTGGTACTTGATGCTGACCTGTCCTCCGATTGCCGCCTCCGGTATTTTGAGAATAAATATCCGGAGCGGTTCATCGAGAACGGGATTGCTGAACAGGATATGGTATCAATGGCCGGAGGTCTTGCAAAAATGGGTTTTTTGCCGGTTGTGAATTCATTTGCAAGTTTTCTTGCTTCCCGGGCTAACGAACAGATATATAACAATTGCACCGAACATCATAAGATCATCTATGCCTGTCATTATGCAGGACTTATACCCGCCGGCCCGGGGAAATCACATCAAAGCATCAGGGATATTTCCCTTTTGGGTGCCCTTCCGAACCTGGAGATCATACAACCATGCAACGCCATTGAAACGAGGATGGTTGTCAATTACTGTATAAATGTTTCTGATAATTCCTGTGTGATCAGGATGAATATAAGTCCATCTCCCCGGGAGATCAATTTGCCCGACAGTTATAAATTAATAAGGGGACGGGGGATCACGCTTCGTGAAGGAATGGATGCCCTGATATTTGCATATGGTCCTGTCATGCTTAATGAAGCACTTATTGCTTCTGAACTCCTTGCAGTCAAAGGGTTTGGGCTGGAAGTTATCAACATGCCCTGGCTCAATCTTGTTGATCTTTCATGGCTTGAAGAGATTATCATGAACCATTCCCAGATTTTTGTCCTTGAAGATCATGCCCGTTTCGGGGGACTTGGTGAATTTCTTATATCCGGCTTAACAAATGCCAACCTCCTTGAGCATAATAATTTTACAATATTCGCAATTGATGGATTCCCAGCCTGCGGAACCCCTTCGGAAGCATTGAACTTCCATGGCCTGGATGGTGAATCACTCGCACAAAAAATTATTTCCCTGAATTATGTCGAACAAAATAGCTACCAATCAGGATTATCCGGTAATTGAAAGGTCAAACGACCTGTATGAAAGGGCAAAAGGTCTGATCCCCTGTTATTCACAAACCCTTGCAAAAGGACCAACCCAGTATGTCAATGGTATTTCTCCCAAATACCTTGTCAAAGGTAAAGGATCACATGTATGGGATGCCGATGGCAACGAGTATATTGATTACAATATGGGCATTGGCCCTTTAATCCTGGGCTATGCATACCCGGCGGTTGATGAAGCAATCCGCCACCAGTTAGATGACGGGATAACCTTTTCACTAATGCATCCGCTTGAAGTGGAACTTGCTGAAATGCTGAGAGAGATTATTCCGAATGCAGAGTCAGTCAGGTACAGTAAATCCGGAGCTGATGTTACAAGCGCTGCTATCAGGATCGCCCGGGCGTATACCGGAAAAAATAAAATCCTGTGTTGTGGTTACCATGGATGGCATGACTGGTATGTAAGCACTATCGCCCTGAATGCAGGGATCCCTGAACCTGTAAAAGATCTCACTTATACCTTTTCTTACAATGAATTGGAAACATTGCTCGGGTCAATAGACGACGACGTTGCAGCTGTCATCTTAGAACCTGTTGTCTTTGAAGCTCCCAGGGATAATTTTTTACATAAGGTCGCTGAAACCTGCAGGAAACGTGGGATCATTCTTATATTCGATGAAATGTGGACAGGGTTCAGGATGTCCCTTGGAGGTGCACAGGAATATTTTGGTATAAAAGCCGATCTCGCAACTTTTTCGAAAGCAATAGCAAACGGTATGCCTCTTTCAGTTCTGACCGGAAGAAGAGAACTGATGAAGGTTCTGGAAGATGAGGTTTTTTTCTTTACAACCTTCGGAGGAGAAGCTCTTTCACTTGCTGCCGCAAAAGCGACGATCATGGAAATGAAAAATAAAAATGTCATTGCCAGCATATCAGCAACCGGTGAGATGCTTAAAGAAGGGTATAATAAAATTGCAACTGAACTTAATTTTGACTTTACAAAAGCTTTAGGTTACAGCTTCAGGACTTTGGTGACCTTCGATGAAAAAGCCGGCAACCCGCTTGAGTTAAAATCCTTTGTTCAGCAGGAACTCATTAAAAGGGGAATCCTTTGGTCGGGGATGCATAATATCAGTTATTCCCATTCCATTCAGGATATTGAATACACCTTATCGGCATATAAAGAAGTATTAGGAATTTTAAAAGAGGCATTAAGAGATAATACGGTTTTAAGGCAAATCAGAGGGATACCGGTTCAGCCAACGTTCAGGAAAACGTCAGGCTTCAATACCAAACCACGCAATCAAAAATGAACAGGATCAACAAGTTCTCTTTAGAAGGAAAGACCGCAATTGTTACAGGAGCCTTAGGGCTTATCGGGCAGCAACACTGCTTTGCGTTAAATGAAGCAGGAGCTCATGTTATCGTGGCCGACCTTGATCGGCAAAAATGTGTTGCATTTGCCGAATATCATCTTGAATCGTCAATGGGTCATCAAATTGATGTATGTAAAAGAGAATCTATTACCGGGTTATTGAAAGATGTTTTAACCAGGTACGGCAGGGTGGATATTCTTGTTAATAATGCGGCCATCAATGATATGTTCGAGGATCCGAAAGCTGCCACAGAACAGTCAAAATTTGAAAATTATCCTCTTGAATTATGGCAGAAATCCATAGATGTAAACCTTACCGGCGTCTTCCTCTGTTCTCAGGTTATAGGTTCCCAAATGGTCAAACAGTCAAATGGCAGCATAATTAACATAGGGTCTACTTACGGTATCAATGCGCCAAACCAGGATCTGTATAAAGACACTGATGGTTCACAGACATTTTATAAACCTCCTGCCTATCCTGTAACAAAAGCCGGGGTGATCATGCTAAGCAAATATCTAGCTGCTTACTGGGGAAAATACGGGATCCGTGTGAACACCCTGAGTCCCGGCGGAGTTCAAAACGGGCAGCCTGATTTTTTTATTGAAAGTTATTCGAAAAAGACCCCGCTTGGAAGAATGGCAGAACCTGATGATTATCAGGGAGCGCTGATTTTTCTGGCAAGTGACGCTTCAGCATATATGACAGGGGCAAATCTTGTTGTTGATGGCGGGTGGACATGCTGGTAAAGAAAAAATGAAGAAATTAAGTAAGGAATTGATAGAAAGAGTACACAGAATCAAGCTGGTACTTACTGATTGCGACGGGGTTCTTACCGATGGGGGTGTTTATTATTCCAGGGAAGGTGAAGAGATGAAATTATTCTCGGTAAGGGATGGAATGGGGGTAGAACGGCTAAGGAGACTGGTAAATATTGAAACAGGCCTGGTCACCGGTGAAAACTCGGAGATTGTCAGGAAGAGGGTTGAGAAGCTTGGAATAAGGGAATACCACCCGGGGAGCATCGAGAAACTTTCTGTATTAAAGAATATCATCAGGAACAGAAAATTGTCAGCCGAAGAAATCGCATATATAGGTGATGATTCAAATGATCTTGAAATCATGCAGCAATCAGGACTGTCGGCTTGTCCCTCCGATGCTTTCATTTCAATCAGTGAAACTGCTCATTTGATCATGGAAAATAAAGGAGGCCAGGGCGCCTTCAGGGAATTTGCTGAAATTATTATTTATTATAAAAATCGTCAGTATGAAAATACAAAGGAAGGTACAGGTCGGGGATCGCATTATTGGTGATGGACAACCCGTATATATTATTGCCGAAATCGGAATTAATCATAATGGCAGCCTCAATATGGCGAAAAAGCTTATAGATGGCGCAGTTTTTGCGGGATGTGATGCTGTTAAATTCCAAAAGAGAACCCCGGAGATCAGCACCCCAATGGATCAGTGGAACCTTGAACGTGACACACCCTGGGGAAGGATGACATATATTGATTATCGCAGGAAAATTGAGTTCGGCTTAAACGAATTCACCGAAATAGACAGCTATTGTAAACAAAAAGGCATTCATTGGTTTGCATCTGCATGGGATGAATGCGCTGTGGATTTTATAGAACAGTTCAGTCCTGTGGCGTTTAAGCTGGCATCCGCTACAATCACAGACATTGAACTTATAAGAAAAATTCGTAATACGGGAAAACCTGTTATTCTTTCTACAGGAATGTCAAGCATGGTTCAGATAGAACAAGCCATCTCTTTGCTTGACAGTCAGAAATTATTGCTTGCACAGTCAACATCAACTTATCCCTGTAAGCTGAATGAGCTGAATCTTATGGTTATACGTTCCTTTCTGCAAAAGTACAATACAATTCCTATCGGATATTCAGGACATGAAACAGGACTTGCACCAACTTACGCTGCTGTGGCCCTTGGAGCTTCCTTTATAGAACGTCATATCACCCTGGACCGGGCCCTCTGGGGTACAGACCAGGCAGCTTCAGTGGAAATCGGAGGTATGTTCAGGTTGGTGAAAGATATCAGGGATATTGAAAAGGCAATGGGAGATGGTAAAAAAGTTGTTTATGAAAGTGAAAAACCTGCACAGAAAAAGTTGAGAAAATACCTGGACCAGCTGGTTTAAAATCGTTCTTTCTTTTAATTCAGTTGGTTAATACTGCTTCCTTCCCAGGTTACCGGAAGGAAGTTTTTTTTCGCCATAGCTGATAAGGCATGAAAATGCTTTCAGACTCAACATCATCTGTGGTGGATAAATAAATTTTTACTACTTTTGAGAAAAAAGAGCATGAAAAACAAGAAGAAACATAATAAATCAGTCCCTGATGTTCATATTCAGGGAGATCTTGAAGACGTTAAAAAGCTTGTCGAAGTAGTAAGCAAGAAAAAATCAGTCGTTATTTTCAGGAATGGGAATGATGGCACCTGCTATGCAGATATTGAGAAAATAATGGTAGAGTATTCCAAAACGGACCTTACCCGTCTTGAGAAGGACTTTCGAATTATTTATTTTGATTTCTTTCCCGTGAAAAAGACAGAAAACACTGAACCGGTTGAAAAACCTGTCCCGGTAAAGACAAAAACTGATAGAAATACTGCCGGAAAGAAAAAAACAATTAAAAAAGCAAGTCCTGTAAAACCTCCACTGGCTGCCCGAACCTCCAAAGGGAAAAAGTAAAGAATATTTTACTCAGAGAGCTATACCACAATTACTGAATTTTGGGAATCCTCGTATCCGGAAGTTACTTGCTTATCTGCTTCACTTTCATTTTCCCACTGGATTCCATCAATTAAATACCTGAATTGGTATTCGTTTCCAGCAGGAAGTTCAATTGTTGCTGAGTGAATCCCATTACTCCTTTTTATCATTGGTGTTTGTTTAGGATC
>Ga0208103_1000364_pt1 | contig 16848 bp, 16 predicted proteins | sample CryBogmetaGMA75M_FD_184550 | JGI IMG/M metagenome (GOLD analysis project Ga0208103, IMG submission 184550) | Freshwater microbial communities from Crystal Bog, Wisconsin, USA - MA7.5M (SPAdes) | ecosystem: Environmental > Aquatic > Freshwater > Lake | place: Crystal Bog, Wisconsin, USA... | reverse complement strand
AAAATGTATAGATCATGTAAATCGTAAATTAATTAAACTCAAACATTACAGAGAAAAAAAATGAAGAAAATTATTGTTAAGCTGGCGCTGGTTGGTTCAATGGCTTGTGCATCACAGGGTGTTTTTGCGGCTATCGATCCGGCAGCGGACTGTTCTCAACTGCCAACTTGGTCTGTTTTGCAGAACAAATTAGCCTCGGTGTCGCCAGACAAACTCACTAACGGTGGCTTCGGTCTAAATATGTGGGTCACTGTTGTCAATAGGGATGGCTATGTGTGCGCGGTTGCCTATACCGGCTCGGACAGAAACCAACAATGGCCGGGCAGTCGGATTATTTCGGCGCAAAAAGCCAATACCGCCAATGCCTTCAGCTTACCCGGACTAGCACTGTCAACGGCTAATCTGTACACCGCAGTGCAACCAGGCGGCAGCTTATTTGGTTTGCAACTCAGTAACCCGGTCGATACTGCCGCTGCTTATGCCGGCCCGGCTGCAAATTATGGTCAAGCAATCGATCCTTTAGTCGGCCAAAGAGTGGGCGGTGTGAATGTGTTCGGTGGCGGCTTGGCCCTTTATGCGCAGGGTACTTTAGTCGGCGCCATCGGCGTCAGCGGCGACACCTCCTGCGCGGATCACAATATCGCTTGGAGAACCCGTCATGCCTTGGGGTTGGATTATGTACCTGGCGGTGTTTCCGGTGATGCCAGTCGTCCCGATAATATAGTGTTTGATGTCCATACTGTGCCTGGACTACAAATTGGCGTAAGCGCCAAAGGCTGGGGCCATCCTGGCTGTGTAAATACCACAGCGGCTAACTTATTGCCGGCAACTCGTATCTAAGTTTTACATCCGTTTTAAAGCCATTGTTTAACGCAATGGCTTTTTAATTCCCCATTAATTTGTTGGCGACCAAGGTGCTCATCAAGCCATGAAACTCGTACTACAAATCGCCTTAGGCGTGTTTTTGGGATCCTGTGCTTCGTTGCTGCTAATGGATGCTTGGCGCGACCACAAGGCAGATCTGGTTAAAGCGGAAACGGAAAAAGTATTGCAGGAACAGGAACGTGTCGGGTTGGAACAAACCGAACGCATCCACGCCATCCTGATGCAGGGTCGGCAGGGCAATCCGGCGGCGGTCATGCCACCGCCCGGTTTTGTTCCCGATGATGCGCATACCGAGACGCTTAAACCGTGATTGCTGTGCTTGTTTGACCGGTATTCAGGCAAAGTCCTGCGATCAGCTGCGCTTTTGAACGGCTTAACCTTCATTAAAAAACACAGAGAGACTGTATGAAATATAAAAAACTGGCTATTGCAGCCGCATTGTCGCTGAGCATGGGGTTTATAGAATCGGCTCAGGCAGATTCTATTTACGCGCTGAGCGAGACTTTCCAATCCGGCGCAACCTTTAATGGCAACGTGACCTTTGATATCGACTTTAATGCCATTTCTGTTAACGGAGTGTTGACGGGCTATTCAACCAGCCAAACCGGCCCGGTTTATGTGGCAGGCGGGTCTGTTATCGATTCTTCGGTAAGTGAATCTATTAATTGGGTCGATTGGGCCAGTAACAATTACGCAACGGCACCCCTCTCGCAGAACCGTTTAAACGATGCTGATCCAAGTGGTTCGGTAAGTAATAGCCTATTGTTCACTATAGACTTTACTCATCCAGCCTCGCCGTCATTCAATACGATTTCAGACCTTACCTATAACGGTATCAACACGTATTCAAGCACTGCCGACGCCTTGGTCTCTGGCTCTGTTTCAGCGGTTCCATTACCGGCGGCTATTTGGCTATTCGGCTCGGCACTTACTGGCTTTATCGGCTTTAGCCGACGCAAATCTGCTGGGGTGTGAAGTTTGGGATTTGTCGGAAATCGCCGATCACCAGTCCTGTAGATACGGGCAACGGCTTTATCGTTGCCCGACAATCATGCCGAAATTGTCGGGCGCAAAGAGACGCGCCCGACCGTGTCTGTCAGGCAAAGCCTGACCTCCGGGGTAGCCGTGTGGGTTAGCTTATTGAGCGTAGCGAGATAACCTAACCCAACATTTGCGGCTCCAATGTGTCGAGTTACGCTATCGCTAACCCGCAGCTGAATTTTGAAGTTGCACCCAAGCCTTTTGGCAAACGAAGGTTCGTAGGGGTAGAAAATTTTCTACCCCTACACAGTTATTTCTCACACCAGCCGTCAGTCCTGTCGGGCACATGCTTTTCATGCCCGACATTTACCCTATCAATGTGTTGGGTTACGGCGCAAAAGACGCGCCTAACCCAAGCTACGGGGTCATAGGGTCGGGTTAGCGTAACCCGATCTACCCCTTTGCTTCAGGGCTGTCCTTTAAAATTGGTTGGAGCTGAGTCTTTACCTTGATGTAGTCCTAATCACATTTTAAAGGTATCGATAGCATCAGAACCCAAAAAATGCTGTCGAATTTGCAAAGAAAAGTTATGAATAATTTGGATCATAACATCCCAAAATGCGGGTTGATCAGCCGTTTGAGTAACTAAATCCGCCGGTAAGAAACGTCTCATTTCTTTTTTAAACTCTATTGCTACCTTGGGATCATTTTTAAGTGTAGCAGACCGTATTTCAAATAAGTTTAGGAACTGCCGAGAGTCCGTTTTATGGTCTATCACTTTTTTTGCCAGTAAATCCATTTGAGGCCTAACGCCCTGTTGATGTAACCAGGCTATATCCCATAAATCACGATTTTTAATTCGGTTTGGACGAAGTGCAAAGGCGCAAAGCTTATCAGTAAAAATTTCTTCTCTACTCTCAACTTGTAAAATTAAACCACTCGTGCCCATTTCAACACCATAAGGATTTAATAACAGCATGGGGTGTGGTTGATAACTGGGTATAGCGCACACGTCGATATTAATACGCTGGGCTGGTAAATCTTTTCGATCTGGGCGAGTCTGTACTTTTAGTTTCCAGGTATCCACGTTATCACTTTCTCGGGTGGGTTCACTCACCTGAATTTCCAGACCGTATTTAGTCATCATGTTCGTAACCAGCATCTCTCCCATAGTCATTAATCTATCTCGATTAAAGTCGGCGCCTCCCGTAAAATCCAAGTCTTCACTCAGTCGATTTGAGCCATAACACGCACGTAAACAAGTCCCACCCATAAAAGTCAGTTGACTCAATAAGCCGGATTCACTTAACACGCGCAAAATATCATGGTGCAGCAACTCTTTTTCGACGACTACACGTAAAGAGCTTAATTCTTGTCTATTTGCCAAGGCTTCATCTACCAGTTGATCAAACAAACTCATTAGCCACACTCCAATCTATTAAGTCAGTATTACGATGCGTCACTCGCATATCACGTAACGCTTGTGGCACTGTAGCACGCCATAATTTGCAACGGGCGTCATAATAAATTTGCTTTTCTAAATCTTGAGGTTTTTGACGGGTACGCACAAACTCAATAGTTCCCCATCGACCACAAGAAATCACACTGCTACGGCCCGATGACATAACAGTAATATGATTAATCGGTATTTGAGAAATAACCCCCGCGTCACTCAGTACCGTTTCTAAACTAATATAATTTAAGCAATCAGCGCGTAATCTTGCTGCGGCATGAAATAATAAAAGTCCGGAAATAGGCGCGACTTTTTCAAAAAAATAAAGTCCACGACAAAGTCTGGTTAATTGTTGGTCTTTACTAACACGGCACAAAAGAGTATTAAAAGCAGAGTCTGTTAAATCAGGTAAAAGCGCCCTTAAATCATCTGGCGTGAAAAGATAATGCTCAGCATTGGCTAATTTATCCAAGTTTTGCATTAAACGACGTATAGGTTGCATGGATTTATACTCACCATTAAATTTCACTTAGTGTAATTTAATGGTGAGTGCCGATCAATCATTTTATTCCCTCTGGGGTAGATTAAAGTGATGGATTGACTCGATTGAACACCTATAGATTTATAGGTGCGGTAAAACGAATGACGACTTCGCGCCTTCCTGCTTTTTACAGGGAGACTCGTTTTTGTACAACCCTAACAAAGGCTCAGGATCAGACGGGTAGCGGATGGACAATCTGCCTCCACCAGACTATCGAAACCTTGCGATTCAAAATAGCTCGCCAATAAATTACGATGGCGGTGATCGTCAATAATAAGCCGTGTAGGTCGGGTTAGCTTATTGAGCGTAGCGAGATAACGTAACCCGACATTTGCGGCTCCAATGCGCCACTTGCCAAGTGACTGAGCCGGAAGATGGTTTTTATCGACGAATGTTAACCCTGGAGGTCAGGCTTTGCCTGACTGTCAGGCAAAGCCTGACCTCCACGCCTCGAAGCGTGACGGGGTTTGCAACCCCGTCACTCACGTTGGCGTTAGATGAAGATTTAACAGTCAACGGCGTTGTAATGGGGCAATTTCAACTTCCTTTACCCAGACAAGTTGCTTATACATTTTCAGAGAAATTATTTATAGGGTAGCAGCATTTGCCGACAATCCAATGCTGCAAATTCAGGGTCTTTGTGTACCAGAACAGCGTCTTCCAATATCGCAGTTGCCGCAATCCAGGCATCGGCCAAAGATAATTGATGGAGGGCTTTAATCTCCGCTGCCTTTTCCAGTAAGGCTTGATTTTCATGTATCCACTTAATAGGTAGCGACAAACATTGCTGATAAGCCAATCGGCCTTCTTGCTCGTTTTCGTCTTTCCAAACGCGATAAAACACTTCCATTAAAGACATAAAACAACCAAAACAGATGGCCTTTTCTTGCTGAGCCTGCTTAAAGATTTCAGCCACTTGATCTGCGCCTGACTCATTATCCCTCAGCGTCAATAATGCAGAGGTGTCCAAAAGATAACGCTTCATTCCTTATTCCGGTCTTGTGCTCTTTCCGCCAATAGCCTGGCAGAAGCACCTCCGGCACCTCGTCCACGAAATGCCTCGACAGGATCGCTTTTGACCGGAATCACACGAATGAGAGAACCATCGACAATCCATTCCAGTCGATCTGACGGCGATAGATGAAAATACTGACGAATTTCAGAGGGGATAACGGTTTGGCCTCTAGCGGTAATAGTGCTTCTCATAAGGTATGATCCTGTTTGAATTACATATATATAATTATAGTAATTCAATGAACAGTCTTTGTCTACTATTCGCCGCACTGCGATTCGCAGTCGCGGTATCAAGTGCATTGATAATAGTCGCTATCTGGAGGTCAGGCTCTACCTGCCTGACTGTCAGGCAAAGCCTGACCTCCACCCCTGCCCTTTGCTGCCACGATATTGACAGCCGTGTAGGTCGGGCAACAGCTTTATCGTTGCCCGACAATCCTGCCGAAATTGTCGGGCACAAAGAGACGCGCCCGACGTGACTGGAATAAGACCATCCAAGTATAGCGCGTGGTGGCTCAGCAGAACATTTAACGGAATGATTAAAACATAAAATATCCGTTAAAGCGTAGAGACGCGATTTATCGCGTCTGAATTATCGAAGACAGCAGACCGTAGACAGCAGACGCGATAAATCGCGTCTCTACCCTGCAACAAACAATAATGCGGATAAAATTATCGAATACGGCAAGTTGGCAGAGCAACCGCAAGGGATTGCCCCTACAGTCAGGCAGAGCCTGACCTCCACAAATTAATCGACATAGGCAATATCGGTGTCAATAGTCTCTTCCGGTACGACATTAAGTTCAGTCGGTCTGCCCATGCACAGTCTTTGAAATACACGAGCGGCAGCGATACCATTAATGACAAAAGCGATGGTGATAGGCAGCGCTAACCAAGGCGCATAGTTACTGGCGTGAGACAGCAATAAATCTTCGCCCAGAAAAGCCGGTGATATTGGAAAGCCAACCATCCCTAAAAAACTCAAAAACAATAACAAAGAAAGTTTCGGTTGCGTCTCTGCCAAGGCGCGATAGGTGAAAGGCGATTCCGAAAAGTTTTCGTTTTTAAGCAGCTTGACCAATACGACGACCCCTAAAATCCAGGCGGGAATGATACCGCTGGCAAATATCGCCACATCAAACCAGGCATCGGGATTTAAAAACCAAACCGCTATTCCTGCCAATATCGAGCTTAAGCCGATGGCATTCCAAACACTGAGCGGGCTGTGTTTTTGGCTAAAGGCGCTTAACGAGGCCAGCACCATAAAGACCGATATCGGGAGTGCCAAATAGCGGTTATTGATGCCGGTCGCTACAATAAGCAGCCAAACCCCTGCAAAACCGCCAAAGCCATAAACCAGTTTTAACCCGATGCTCATAAAATTAATACGGGCACCAACCCGCTTTAAGGGATCCCAAAGAATAGTACGTACCAGTCGCTCTAAATTACCTTCTTGCAAGGAAAAGACATACAGCGTGTTTTGTAAAACATCCGGTAGCGTCTCACGAAGCGATGACGGCAGAAACTGAAATCTTGAGCTGTTTTTGATATAAAAGTCGGTATCCGTTGCGCCTTCAACCCGTAACAAATGCACCACAATGGAGGGCGAAACCAATAATTGATAACAACGTAAAAAGGCGTTACCCAGAAAGTGAACCAGCACCAGCGTTTCCAGACCCAACGATAATTCCATAAACATAAAGCCTACTTGGGTAATCGATGCATAAGCAATTTTACCTTTGATATTGGATTGCGTTTTTTCGGAAATACTGGCGACGATAACCGTCAGTAAACCGATGTTAAAGACGCTCAATCGTGTTAAATAATGGTAAGACCAAATCGGTGTGGTTCTTAATAATAAAAACACGCCCAAATGTACCGATAAGGCACCATAAAAAATAGCGCTGGAAGGCGTTGGCCCTTCCATGGCTCTGGGCAACCAAAAGCAAAAAGGAAACTGCGCTGATTTACCGGAGGCTGCAATCAAGATTAACGTCGATACCAACCACAAAGAACCGTAGCCCGCAGGCGGCATGGCGGGGTTATTGAACAAGTCGGCCAATTGACTGAAATGCTGGCTTTCATGAAACAATAAATGGCTCATCCAGGCACCCAACAATAAGCCGATGTCGCAAAACCGGTAAATGGTATAGGCTCTTAAGGCATTGCGTACCGGTTGTATGCGGTGCCGGTAAAAGGCGATCAGCAAAAATGAGGCAATGCCGACAATTTCCCAACCGGCAAAGAGGATATCAATCGAGCCTGACAAAATGACCACATTGAGCCCGAACACAAAACTGAAAATGGTCAGAAAAAAGCGCTTGTATCCAGCTTCCCTGTGTAAATAAACGCGACAATATTTAACGATGATGGAAAATATTGCCCACACGCAAAACAGATAAACAGCCCCTACCCTATCCAGATAAAACAAGATCGGAAAGCGATAGCCTTCGGCTTCATACAGGGTAAACCACTCGTATTCATGGTTTGGAAAACCCGCGATGGCCCATAAAACAAGCAATGAAATAATGCTAAGACCCAAGGCGTGACTGCACCAAAAACTAATGCTTGCGATTTTTTTCTCGTTGCTGTCGGTCATAAAAATCAACAAGAACCCCAGCAAAGGTATCGCCAAGCTGATTAAGAGTAATCCGTTCATGCGTGTGTCCTAAAAAATTGATGTACCGGTATGGTTTGCGTTTGACCGACAATGATTTTTTCCGAATTGGTTGCGTGCGGTGTCTCGCCGTCGCCCAAATGTTCAACGGCCTCCCAACCGTTGATCGAATACAGAAAAAGTTCACGACTTAAGGGATGGCAAGATACAAACCGCACCCAGTCGTTATCAAGCCATTCTTTAAGTGGGCCCAGCTTGGCGATGGTTTTATCTAAAATTTCGCAGCTTTGATCGACTACAATCAGTAAGCGTGCCGGTTGATGTACTTCAATCATTTGTGACGGCAAACCGGTACGAAGATCACCTTCGACACCGTTGGCAACACCCAGCAAACCAATCACGTTATGGGGCAATTTGGTGCCGGCACCATACACCGAATTGTCGATACGAGAAAACAGATATTCCAGATTAATGCCGCCGCAGACCGGAATTACGGCCGATAAAATGCGGGCCATAATGTCGCCTTGCGCATCCGTTTTGGGATCGTAGGAATGTAAAAAAGCACGACGATCCATAAACAATCCCCGCGTTAATGCGCGTCGACCCACAATACAATAAAGGTTGTTGGAATGATTGTATTCCGGACGCGGTTCAAATATCGATGATGCCCGTTCCATGACATGTGCATGCGCTTCTTCATTGGATTGCGATTGCGGGCCCAATTCAAACCAGCGGCAACGTTCACGGGCATTGCGTTGTAATGCTTTGCTCATGGATTGCTGAAAAGCAGGCAGTCCGGTAGCCGGATGTTGTTGCAGTAAATGTTGATCAAAATAAGTGATTTCATCACGACTGGTATTGTGCAGCGCGGCAACAAATCGCGTGCTGTCTGGAATATCGATACCGCGTTCCCGCAGGATAACGCGCACGGAAGCATGATTGGCCATCCAGGCAAAAGCGCGGGCATTGGGTGCGCCGGGTTTGCCGGAACAGGCACCGCAATCGTAAGCGGCAAAATGGGGATTATTAACACTGCTGGAGCCGTGGGCAACCACGACCACCAACGGCGCAAAGTGTTGGGTTAAGCCGATATTACGCAGCAACCCGCCCAGACGATCCGCCATTTCCGTAAAAGAAAACCCCAACAAGTAGCCGTCTTCGGTAGGTTCCTCGGACTCTCTTAACAAATGTAACTGAGAATGTGATTCGACTTCGCTTAAGGCTCTGATATTGGGTAATTTTGAACCCGGACGAAATACATCCCAAGCCATCTTGGCCGCATAACCAATCCCTAAAGTTTGGGTATAAAGCCACCCTCTGAATAGCGAGTGCGCGGTAAAATGCATATCCGTCAACTTGCCGGCTTTGGACTTATCAACCAGTTTTGGTTTACCCCCCAATTCTTTAATTAAATGCTTGGGAATAATAATGTTGGGGCATTGAGCAACCGGATAAGCATCATCCAAGCCCTGATAAAGAAAATCGATACCAAAAAATCCGGCGGCACCCAAGGTTTCTATGGCCGGATTAACTTCTTCAAGATGTCGCCTTATTGAACATTCGCGGTCATCAATACAAAACAGCGCCTGGGCTTCTGGCAGCGGCTTGGTAACCGGTTCGGAAGTGGGTGTGCTTTTCGGTTTTAGCGCTCTGAGTAACTCGCTATGCAATGACCATTCCATGGCTTCGTGCCAGACTCTCAGACGTAACGGAATAACGGGCTTAAAGCCGCCGTCTTTAAGCAGCGGCGTTCCTGTGGTATAGGGCATCACGGCAATGCTCGAAAAGTTAAGGCCTTTTTTCTTGTGCAAAAAGGCCAGCTCGATAGCCAGTTCTACCGCCAGCATTTCCTTCAGTGAAATTTCGCGGCGGGCGAGCAACGCTTTCGGGCTTTGCTCAATAACATGCACCATACCAGACCAACCGGGATGCGCCAGCAACACTTCCAACAAATATTGCTCGTAAAGTTGCTCATCACCGACTATTTTTTTAAGGCACGCGTTAATAACCTCATCAGGCGTTTGGGTTAATAATTGATTGACGACCGGTTCATCAAACGGATAGAGCGGCAACAAACTGTTTTTGGTCAGGCGCACGATGCAATCCCAAAAATGTTCGCCGTCTTTGGGCAAGCTCCAGCGACTAATGCCTTGATCAAGAAAATTACCCAGCAATCTAAACAATATTGGCTGCACCAACGCATTTAAATCAACTTCATGCTGAGTCAACCAGGCATTTCGAATACCGTGATTGGCTAAAGAAACGGGTGGATAATGCCCGGTATGATCTTGCTCAAACAAGGTTTCCCGAAGCTGATCCTGCTTTGTTTTAGAGCATCCTGAGTGTTCAATCGCCCAATCAATGGCGTGGGGCTTAATCCGACCGGCGTGGTACATCCCCTGATAATCTTCCAGAGGCAAATAACTGCGAGCACCAAAAACTTTTGCCGCGATAGCAATCCCTTCATGAAATGGATGGTGCTGAACGGCGTGCAAGGTATTGTGATGAATAAAATCTTTGATCGGCCCTTGTGCAGGGAGCCAATGCGCAATATGTCCTATGGAGGCGTCCAGATCAAACTCAAAATTTTTAACCTGATCACTGGAACGGTCTAAAGTCGGTTCGGTAATTTCACGATAAGCCATGCTGTTATTTTTAACCTCGGCATTGTTGTTTTTAAAAGGCACGTTACGTATAACGAACTGATGCCCTATTTAAAGCACAAAACGCGCCAGAAAAGCAGCGACTGACTATAAAACCTGATTTATTAATTCGGGATATTGATAAGACGATGATTAGTGAAAGATTATAGCTGGCATTACGGTGCAACAAATCAACAAGCGATTAGTGCCTGGAGCATTTGAGTTGGATGAAGAGGGTCATATTGTTCAAATCAACCACAATTTTTGGTTGAAAACCCCCGTTACCGATTTTTAATATTTTATAAGCATTAACAATGGTGGCATTGATTATTAGGCAAATCTCCCTGATAATTAATAAACAGGCGTTCCAGGCACTGGTACCAGAAACAAGGCATTAAAAACTCACATTGGCTAAATCAAAGATGACAGAAATTAATTGGCTTCCCGACGTGGAAGAGCACGACTACCCCGCAGCAGAATCCTATCTAACGCTTCTTTATAGTGAGGAAAGTGTTGCCGGAATTATAGCAAGCTTAAGAAGTGCAGGCATTGTGCAATTCAAAGCCAAGGATATTTTTAGAGCATCTCAACTGTCATTATTGGGCGTGAGTAATTCACACGTCGAAAAAGACTGTGAAAAAATCCAAAATGAGAAGAGCCTCTCACCGCTCCTGCTCTTACGGGATCAACAAAATGGAAAAGTGATCATTGCGGATGGCTATCACCGCTTGTGTGCTATCTACCAGTTTAACGAGGATGCACTAATCCCCTGCAAGATCATCTGACTATTTGATGCCGGTGGAGGTCAGGCTCGGCCTGACTGTCAGGCAAAGCCTGACCTCCACCCGGCATCGTACTGCCTCTTGGTCTGCTGCTTTGTCTACCACGCACTTATAAAGATTTTCCCAGCACTCTATAAATTACATAAATTGCAAAGACAACCGTCACAATGTAAATACCCGCTGAAATCATTTAAAAATCCTCGTCAATTATTGGTGTGATTACTGTTTAAATTTATAACTACAAATTAAACAAATGCTGGATTGATCAGATGATACAACAGGCTATCAATGCCCTAAAAAAGCCATCTTCATGATACGATGACGATTTGCATCTAACTTTTAAAACAAGCGGATTAGAGTTTTAATTTACTCTTTAATTTTGCCCAGAAAGATTCTTTCGGAGCCTGTTGGCATTCTTCGATTAAAACAGGCACCAGTGTTTCGGTATCCACCACTTCAATCACTACATTTTTAGCCTTGCCACCTTTGGTGTGTGCCGCTGCGGCAATCACGTACTGAGGCTTGATGATATCATCTATGGCGATAAAATCTTCGCAGGTTAATTTGCCTAACGGCTTTTTAACGCTATCCGCTTTGGGCGTCTCTGCCTTGGCCGCATCAGCCGCAAAAACAAGCGCAGAACCGGACAACAAAACTGCGGCTGTAATACCCATGGTCATTTTTTTAGTATTCATAAGTAATTCCTGGATAAGTTGATTTTAAAATGTAAACTTAAAACAAAACGGCGCTTATTAATTACCAGCACCCACCAGTGTCACTTCAATTCGCCGATTCTGGGAGCGCCCGTCTGGCGTATCGTTTGAGGCGACCGGATTAGATTCACCAAACCCCTGAGCAGAAATAAGGTTTTGCTTGACACCTTGTTTTACCAAATATTCAACGACCCCATCAGCACGTTTGGATGACAAGTCAATATTTGAAGAAATGCCGTCTCGCTTTAACTTTGGACCAATGGGAACATTGTCGGTATAGCCATTAACAATAATTTTGGTTTGCTGCAAACCTGAAAGAGTCGGCACTAATTTACCCAGCACAGCCTTGGCCTGGGAATTAAGTTTAAAGCCGCCTTCAGAAAATAAAACTTTATCGACCATGGTGACTTTTAGCTCTCCCTCAAGAAGAACGATCTTGGCCTGATCAGCACTTAATGCCGCTTGAAGCTGTTCGTATTCTTGTTCTAACGCATTGTATTTGGTCTCGGTAACGCACCCGTTTAGTAAAAAAAGGGCGGCTACTGCACCGGTGCTTAATATCTTTTTGATTGATTTTTTCATGCTATTGCTCAACGTATCAACAGGTGACCCAGTGATTTCGACCGCTTTGAACAGCGATCAGCAAACACCTCTACCGATCGGGATTAAATGAGCAATAATCGTATTATATTCAAGCAAAACAAGCAACCCTATTAATTATTCCAGTTTTTTTATTAACCTAAAAACCACCTGTTTTTTTCAGGCTTATCAAACCATGAGGTTAATCAGACCGAAACCGGTATGACCTTATTGATCACTTCCCTGCAATACAGCTGCACCGCTACGTACCATCGCCAAGGGTTCATGCAGCGTCGAGAAAATAAATTCCTCACCGATTGCCTCTGTAATCCCATGTCGATCCATATCCGCTCGCAGATAAGCATTGACGCGCCCGAAGACCAAGATAACGCCGTAGCGTTTTAGATCGTCACACAAATCACGCAAGGAGCGTGCAGCGGAAAAGTCTATATCCGTCATCGCACCGGCATCAACTACAAACCAGCGTATCGGGGTCGGAGCGTGCTCTATCAGCGCACGCACTTCATCGGTAAACCGGTTGTCGTTGGCGTAAAACAAATCCGCACCAAACCGGTAAACCACCAACCCAGGCTCGGTATCAAGCCCCGGCGTTACCGCTCTTGGCAACCACCGCCCCGCCTCATCAGGCACCAACACCATGGTATGCGGATGATAACTATGCCGTACATGCCGCAGCAAAGACAACGCCAGCGCCAGCAGAATGCCTTGTTGAAGACCGACCAACGCCACGACAACAGCGGTGACAATCGCCAGGTTAAACTCTCCCGGACTCTCGGCACGAATATCGCGCAAACTTTTAAGATCGACAAGGCCAATGGCAATAGTAAACACAATACCGGCCAGTACACTATGAGGCAGGTACTGAAGCGGCCCGGTAAAAAACAGCAACACCAGCAACACAATGCCGGCGAACACCAACTGCGCAACCTGGCTACGGGCACCCGCAAGCTCCGCCATTGCGGTCTGGGTCGGACTACCGTTGACCACGAAAGCACCCGATAACGCAGCCGCTGCATTCGCTGCCGACAAGCCCAAAATATCCGCATCCTCGTCCACCCGTTCATGATGCCGCACGGCAAAAACACGCGAAGTGGCGGCACTTTGGGCAATTATAATCACGAAGCAGGATAAGGCGATGGGAATAACGTCAAGCGCCTCATTCCAACTCACCGCTGGAAAGGTGAGCGAAGGCAGTCCGCCAGGTACCGGCCCGATGACAGCAATGCCGTGACCGGCAAAATCGTAACTATAGCTGGCGGCAATACCGGCTACCACTACAATCAGTGGCACGGGAAACCGTGGCAGAAGGTAGCGACAACCGAGGATGCAACTTACTACCAGCACCGATAGACTGAGTGTGGGAAGATTGACCTGCAACAAACCGTCGACAACCTGTTGCAACTGCTCAAACGTTTTATGCGCCGTTACGGGTATGCCGGACATTTCACCCAGCATGGCGATACCGATCTGAAATCCGACACCGGTAAGAAACCCAACCAACACGGTGCGTGAAAGAAAATCAGCCAGAAAACCCAACTTAAACATTCGCGCCAGCAACAACAATCCGGCCGTCAGTAACGCGACCGTACCCACTAAAGCCATATATTTGACGCTGGCTTGCGGTGCCATACCCGACAGTCCACTGGAAAAAATAGCAGCAGTTGCCGAGTCTGCTGCTACCACCAGATGCCGGGAGGAACCGAAAATAGCAAACATAAGCAACGGCAGCAGAGCCGTATAAAGCCCGGTTACGGCAGGCGTACCTGCGATACGGGTATAACCCAGTATCTGTGGAATATTCATCGACGCCAACGACAAACCGGCGATAGCATCACGCACCGCGCCACTCCGGCTTAAAGGTCTAAGACCGGCAAAAAAATTCAGCCATATCGCCATCGCAGGTTAACTCTCTTCAGGTGTCCAATCACTGGCGCAATCCAGCAAGTATCCGCCTTCAGGCGGAACTTGACTTGCCTTATCCACCTTATCAACTTGCTTTGCATTCTTTTTCTGCTTTTGCTCGGCATCATGGTACTTGTTACGAATTTCGTCCATATTCACATGCGTAGGCGGCAGCTTAAGACCCATTTCGTCCAGCGTATCAGCGATTATCTCCGAGATGGCAAGATCCCGAAACCATTTGTGGTTGGCCGGAATAACATACCACGGTGCAATCTTGGTACTTGTCCGCTCCAAGGCATCTTCGTAAGCTTCGATGTATTTGGGCCATAACTCACGCTCGGAATAATCGGCATCGGTAATTTTCCAGTTTCGGGCGGGATCATCAAGCCGCTGTTTGAAACGTGCCAACTGCTCATCCGGACTGATGTGCAAAAAAAACTTCAAAATTCGGGTGCCATTGCTTGCGAGCATCTTCTCAAAATCATTAATCAAGTCGTAGCGTTTTGACCAGACCGACTTTTCAGCCAGCTTGTGAACCCGCACCACCAGCACATCCTCATAATGCGAACGATTAAAAATAACGACTTCTCCCTTGCCCGGCGTATGCAAATGGGCTCGCCAGAGAAAATCGTGGGCGGCTTCATCTTTACTGGGCTGTTTAAAGCCAAACACGGAGGTTCCTTGCGGGTTCATGCCGCTAAACAAATGCCTGATCACGCCATCTTTACCCGCCGCATCCAATGCCTGCAATACCACCAGCAGAGATTGGTCGCCATCCGCATAAAGCAAATACTGTAACTTGTCCATACGGGCAACGTGTTCTTGTATTATCGGCAGCGCTTTTTCGTGGGACTCTTGCTTACCGGTAAACGAAGGATCAATTTTATCCAGATGAACTTTTCCACCCGGTTCAACAACAAATTTTTTACGATAACTCATGATTGCGTTTCCTTATTTAATTTGATGGGTTGTTGGTATTATTACCGCCACTGCCATTAAGTTAAGCAAAAAGGTTTTTGTAGGAGCAAGCTGCACAAGTGATGAGGGTATCCAGTCGCAGGGATATGAAACTGCAAACTTACACTGATGCTCAATCAAAGACCTGGGTAACTATTAATTACCCTAAAGGGCACTGGCTTTCGACATCCCGACCGGAATGGCGCCATTTTTATGCTCGACTGGACTTGTTTATCACGATGGGCACTTCGTTTTCCCTCAAAAGAGAAAGAACGCTTTCACGGGTGTAGATATTTATGCCCCCCTAAAGAGACCGTGAATTTCTCAAATCCACAATAATAATATAACAAAACACATCGGTGTGGGACAAAAAAAACTCAACCGGCGCCAAGATGCAAAATGCAGGAACAGAGTGGTGAACCAAGGCGCAAACTAAATAACTATTTCTCGATGTTCACATTTTCTTACCTTGGCTTTATAGATCATTGATAAACGCGTGTATTACCACCTGCATATCGATGGTAAATGATAAGTGTAGAAAGCATTTTTCTCTTTAATGCTTGTTATGGCTGACTTTTCCGAACTCAGTGTGAATATTAAGCGCCGAAACGACGTAGCCGGAATAAGGCTTTTCGAGCGCAAGCGAGAATAAGCGTTTCCGGCACGCTGTACAAGTGTGCAGAAACGCTACCACAAGCTACGCTTGGGTGGCCTTATTCCAGCTTGTTTTACACACAATAGCTGAAGCGGTGTGTAATTATTCACCCCCCCCCCTCTTTTTCAAAGAGGGGGGACTGAATAATTACGTAAAGATCACGAAACTACTGTTTATTCCGTTTTGTTTTTGCGCCAAAAATAAATACCCGCAGCGACAGTGCCTACTACAAAGATAACCATTAAAGCTGGATATTCATAAAACAGATCAAAAAAATGACCCATCCCTTGTGATGTATGTCGATAAAAAGGCCCCATGATTTTCTCCTCTGTTTAACGGGATTTACTGAAGGTTAATTAATAATTTCCAAGCCGATTTCTATTAAGCTCTTTTAGAATTTACCTTAAAAATTATCATTGTCCAGTACAAAGATAACAACGAGAAGCGCTTAAAATATTAACAAGTCAAATTGAAGTCTATTTTGATTTTAAAGCCAATCTTGGGATTTTATAAAATTTGTGACACAACCGGGCAAAGAATGGTTAGAATTAGGGTTTTTATCCTGTTAGCGAACGAAGACTAAAAATGAGCATAAAATCTACTTTACTAAAAATAATAATAAAACTGACACCAGACCTATTGATCATTTGGGGGGCAAATATAATTCTTAAAGGCATTGCAGAATTAACAGCGTTTAATTTTGACATCGAAGCCCGAAAAGTCTACGTTCAAACAAGACTCTATGGCGAAAAAGAAACGATTGAAGTGTATCTGGAAGATTTTGCTGTTTTTAATGATGGTGAATCTTACCGGTTTATCATTCATCAAGCAAAATCAGACAGACCTTGGTTGAATAATTTAATGTCCCGTATCACAGGAAAAGCCTGGAAAATTCCTGCCATACCTCACCTGGATACTCAACTTGAGCTTTTAACAGAGTTGCTCGAAGCCAAAACGCCAGCTCTGGAACAAATTGATTAATTGCGTGTTTTACTTATCAATACGTTGGACAGTTTTGCTTTGATTAAAAAATAGTCTGGAAGCCTGCAGCGTGGGAAGATGTAGTCAACGACGATAACAGCTCAACACGCCAAAGGCCTCCATGT
>Ga0208103_1000363_pt1 | contig 16955 bp, 18 predicted proteins | sample CryBogmetaGMA75M_FD_184550 | JGI IMG/M metagenome (GOLD analysis project Ga0208103, IMG submission 184550) | Freshwater microbial communities from Crystal Bog, Wisconsin, USA - MA7.5M (SPAdes) | ecosystem: Environmental > Aquatic > Freshwater > Lake | place: Crystal Bog, Wisconsin, USA... | reverse complement strand
CTCGTATACGCTTGTAGCAGGTTCTGCGATTATTGTAGGCGCTATTTATATGCTCAGTGCCTATAAAAAAGCATTTTTTGGAAACCTTACCAAAGAAGAGAATAAAAACTTAAAAGATGTCAATCGTACCGAGTTGCTTGGTCTTATTCCATTGGTTGTGGTAGCAATATGGTTGGGTGTTTATCCGAAACCACTTCTTGAACCTATCAACAACAGTGTTGAAGCGATTGTGCAGTTGATGCACGATAAAGCACAGACCATGGAAGCAAAACAACGTATTCCTGACCTTGCCCATTCGGCAAGATTGAATTCAACGCAGGAGGCACACTAATGTTAGCATCAATTTCTATTTCCCTAGCGTCGCTTCATATTACCACGATGGCTCCAATGCTGATTGCTATTGCCGGTGCCTTGACTATTTTGTGTATTGATTTAATGAAAGAGGGTCTCCATAAATCTTTGTACGTCATGATCAGCTTGCTTTTCTTGTTGCTTGATTTGGGTGCTGTTGTTGATTTTGGAAATGTTTTTCTCAAAAGTGGCAGTGTTCTTGGAATGTTCGACATGATGCTTATCGATGGTCTCGCGATTCTTTCACAGATTATCATCGTAGCAGGATCTATGCTCTTTATCCCATTGGCACTCACATCAAAGCGGTTTCATGAATACAACTATCCGGAGTATTTTGCCCTTTTCTTATTTATGATTGCAGGTTTCCAATTTATGGTTGCCAGCGATAATCTGATTTTGATTTTTGTGGGACTTGAAACGGCTTCGTTGGCATTGTATACCCTGATTGCATTGCATAATCGCTCTAAATCGTTTGAAGCTGCAGTCAAATACTTTACTATGGGTGCATTGGCAGCAGGCTTTTTTGCCTTTGGATCAATGATTTTTTATGCGATTACAGGGTCAGTTGAAATTAATCAAATTGCCCTTTCCCTTGCAAAAGATGAATATGTGAATATAGGTTTTGTCCTAATTGCCGTGGTCTTTTTATTGGCAGCTATTGGATTTAAACTTTCTATGGTTCCATTTCATACATGGACTCCTGATGTCTATGAAGGTTCTTCTGCTGCACTGGCTGGATATATGTCGATTGTCCCTAAAATTGCCGGTTTTGTTGTTGCAATGCGCTTATTTGAATTCCTTGTCCATAGTGGTGTTGTGTGGCTTCAAGTAGTTTTATATGTAGCAGTTGTGGTAACGATGACCGCATCCAATATTTGGGCATTGGTACAAAACGATGTTAAGCGTATGTTGGCGTACAGTTCCATTTCACATGCTGGTTTTGTAATGGCGGCAATTTTGATTGGCACAACGCAGGCGAATACAGCCCTTTTCTTGTACTGGGCACTCTTTAGCTTTACCAACTTGGGTGCATTTTCGATGTTGTGGGTAAGTCGTCAAAAAAATCTTATCCCAGGGCAAAGTTCAGATCATCCTTATGAAAAATTTGCAGGCTTGGTACGAACTATGCCAATGGCAGCAATTATGATCGCATTGTTTATGTTATCTCTTGCAGGTGTTCCTCCGTTTGGACTTTTTTGGGGTAAAATATATATGATTGGAGCAGCGGTTAGCGGTGGATACACAGTGTTGGCTGTCATTATGGCGTTAAACTCAGCAATTGCAGCGTATTACTATCTTAAACTTATTGTATTTATGTTTATGAAAGAGCCAATTGCAGAATATCAAAAATATTATTTGATGAATGCCTCTCTTTCTCTTAAAACAATTATCGGTATTGCTGCTATTGGAACTATTTTTGCAGTATTTATGGTGAATCCACTGTTAAAAATCATTACATTATTCGTGTATAATAGCGGATATTAAACGTTACGTGGGAGCATCAATGATACGATTGTTATTGTTGCTTCACTTCGTTTGGCTTCCATTGAGCGCTTTAGAACTCTCTATCCAAAGCGGTAGAGAAGCCTCAGAAAATTACAGTATTTTACATCTTAGAGATTCGTTTCCATTTTCTTGTGTTTCCAGCCGCAATGATTTTGATGAGATTGTCCGTGTTGAGTGTAATGCTACCAAAATACGTCCTCTTCCAGCCATGGTAAATAACCATTTCGTCATTACAAAAACTCCAACTTCGATCATCATTACCCCTAAAACAAAAATAGCTCTTTTCCCTGTTGGTTTTGATTTACGTTATGATTCTCAAATTTATTCTTCCAAGGAATTAAAAGTCAATCATTGGACGATTATAGGATACACCAAAGAATTACCCATGTTGCCAACTTCGAAACCCAATCCGAATGCTATCAATATTCCGATGAAATTAGCTAAAGAGAGTTATCCTTTTGTAGGAGGATTGGATCTTAAGGGCAATCCCATAAAAATTAAGAGTGTACAAGATGTGAACGACTACATGGAACTCAAAAAAGCCTATAAAGCAAAAGATTATTCGAAAGTCTTATACATTGCGAAAGATACCCTTAAAAAGAGCCCAAACACCATTTTTGCCAATGAGTTAATGCTCTATCAGTTACGAGCACTTCATTACTTGGAAAATTATGAATCTTTGATCGCACTCTCAAAACAGTTTGTTCGCCAATATTCAAGCGATCCAAACATAGCCGAAGTATTGGCATACACTGCACATGCCTATGGTGAGTTGGGGCAAAATAATGATTCGGATTATTTTTATGACCGTTTATTTACGGAACACGAAGAAGATCCTTTTGCGGCAGAAGGAATGTACTTTAAAGCAAAACATTTAGAAGTTCAAGGGAGTGGAAAAAAAGCAGCAAAATATTATCGAGAAGCTTTGTCTCGTACTAAAGATGTACATTTAGCATCTGCTTGTGCCTTTGAGTTGGCAGGTTTGGAAATGGCGGCTGAAAACCGTGAAAAAGCCAAAGAGTACATTGAGAAAGTAGCACGGGTAAATCCTGAATATTTTAGTGAAGTGCGTCCTGAAGCTGAAAAAATGATTGAAATATTGCAAGGACATAAAGATCCTTTGACAGCGGCTAAAATTACACAAAGTCTTATTAAAGGCGTTCCTTATAAATCAGCAGAGCATCAAGCACTCTTAAAAAACTTAGGAGAATTGTACGCTCAGGGGGATAAAAAAGCTCAGGCACTTGACACATTTAATGAATACATCAAACTTTTTCCTTACGGTGAGGCTCTTGCAGAAGTACGACGTGCAAAAGATGGCTTGTTTTTCGAAAAAGAGGAACCAAGTGGTGCTAAAGGGATTAAAAAATATGAGGATCTTATAGAACGGTATGGAAATGACTCTATAGGTCAAAAAGCGTTGTACAAAAAAGCACAGCTTCTCTTTAAAGAAGAAAAATTTGAGACACTTTTAGAGATGGAAAATGATCTTTATAAGCTTGATACTACCGCATATCCTGAGGCAAATTCACTTATTTCTAAAAGTGCCATTGAGAGTACTAAGAAAAAACTTCAAGAGGGAAAATGTGCAGAAGCTCTTTCGATGCAAAAAATGTATCGTATCAAGCTAATGCCTCAATGGGACGGATTAACGTTTGATTGTGCACTAAAAATGGGTAACTTTCCAGTCGCGAAGTCTTTAGCGCAAACGCACATTAAATCTGAAGCAATCCCAGAACGACAGGTATGGTTAAATCGTTTGGTAAAAACTCATTTTGCACTGGGTGAATACAAAGAGGCCATGTGTGCCGGCAAAGATCTTATTGCTTTACTGGAGGTGCAAAAAAATTCACCGCTTAATGATATATATCGAACGATGTTTGACAGTGCGCAACGAAGTTTGGATGATGTCGGGATGATAAAATATATCAAAGGGTGTGAAGATGCCTTTTCAAATGATTTTAACGATATTGAGCGATATTCTCAGATGGTGGCGTTAGGTTTAAAGAGAAAAGATGATGTAATGGTTCAAAGTTATGCCAATAAGGTTATGGCGTTGCAAAAAAGAACCTCTACCACAACGCAATCTCCGTTTATTGAATTTACTTTGGCGCAAGTCTTGATGAATCAGGAAAAAAATAAAGAAGCATTAAGCGTACTCAAGGGGTTAAATACTCTAAAAATGAACCCAGAAAAAAAATCACGTCAACAGTATCTTATCGGATCATTGGCAATGAAAATGGGAAACAGTACTGATGCGAAAGCAGCATTTAACGCAAGTATTAAAGCAGATAAAACTTCAGCATGGGGAAAACTGGCTAAGGATGCGTTAGGATTGTTGTAGCCATAGTATGCAGTTCTTCCACCGAAGCATTGACAACCTGTTCAAACTGATTGCTGTTAAAGGTTTGCTGACGTTTGGCAAGCTGTGCGGTGTGGGTTGAAATTTCTTCGATCAGTGTTTGTTTGTCTATTTTTCCATCCAAAAATTCCAATGTTTCGACTATTCCGATTGCTTTCATACTGTTCGGCGCTCTTCCATAAAGCCGTTCAAGTTCTGCGACTTCATCAATCAATCCCTCTTGTACCATTTTTTGCGTCCGTAAGGCTATGCGTTCTCGTAAAAGGGGACGATCAATGTTGATATTGAGAATAGGGCAATGGGTAATGATGGGTTTGGGCGGATGTGCCTCGAACCATTGTGAGGGGGGTATTGAAGTCTGAAGGTAGAGATGGAGCATTTTTTCGATGCGGTAGGAATCATTAAGGGAGATTTTAGCCATAATGACAGGATCAATTTGAGATAAAAAACGGTGCGCTTCTTCAAGATGATGCAACATTTCAGCAGCAACAAATTTGGTTTCATCGGTAATCTCAGGAACGTACGACAATCCATCCATCATGCTTTTGAGATAAAAGCTGCTTCCGCCGACAAGTATGAGATTTTTTTCTTGCAAAGCTGCGGCTTCACACGCACGGTGATATTCGTCTATAAAGGCAAAAACCGTTGCGGTTTTATTGGGCACTAGACAATTGATCCCAAAATGTTCAATGCTTGCAAGCTCATCATGAGAAGGTTTTGCGGAAGCAATATCAATCTCTTTATAGATACTCAATGAGTCGATGGAGAGAATAAGAGCATTATGTTCTGACGCAAGGGATAAGGCAAGAGCACTTTTTCCTGACGCAGTAGAGCCGATGAGTGCGAGTTGTTTCATGAGGGACATTATATCTCAAAGTGAAATTACGATAAAATAAAAGAAACGTCATTCCCGCGAAGGCGGGAATCCAGCTATCTTTTAAGATGGATCCCCGGATCAAGTCCGAGGATGACGAAGATTTAAAGGGCATGAGTGAAGAGAATCGCTAAACGTTTACGAGATTTTAATGAATTGGTGATGTTTCAGCACTCCGTTTTCTCTCTCCCCTTTATTTTTATCGCGATGATTGTTTCAGCGGATGGATGGTTTGGATTTAAACTTCTTATCTTGGGAGCATTAGCGGCAATCAGTGCACGCAATACCGCAATGGGCTTTAATCGCTACGTTGACAGAGCGTATGATGTTCACAATCCTCGTACTGCCAATCGTCCCAGTGTTGATGGGCGGCTTGATGGAAATTCTATTGCACTTTTTACTCTTGTTAACGCACTGATATTTATCGGTGTTACGTATATGGTCAATGATTTAGCGTTTGAAGTGAGTATACCGGTTCTCATTGTTTTATTGAGTTACTCCTATTTTAAACGCTTTAGTTCTATGGCACACATTGTGTTGGGGATCTCTTTGGGGCTTGCACCGATGGCGGGAGCGATTGCCGTGAGTGCATCTGTACCGTTGTGGTCGATCTATCTCAGTGCTGGGGTAATGTTTTGGGTGGCAGGATTTGACTTGCTGTACTCATTGCAGGATATGCAATTCGATATAACCAACAATCTTCACTCGATTCCCTCTCGCTATGGGAGCAGTGTGACGTTGAATCTCTCCTTGATTTTCCATTTTTTAACCATTATGTTTTGGGGATTATTTGTAGTGAAAGCCAATTTAGGTTTAATGGCACAGTTGGGCATCCTTTTATCAATTCTTATGTTAGGATATGAACATTATTTGGTTCGCAAAGATTTTACCAAAATTGATCGAGCCTTTTTTACAATTAACGGATATTTGGGGTTTGTTTTTTTCGGATGTGTAATTTTAGATAAGGTGATACCATGAACGCTGTACGATTAGTAGATGCCTCTTTAGAGATAGGATATGACCTCTTAGAAGGAAACGAAGATACCTTTGAAAAAGAATTTAACGGTATCAGTGAGCATGATAATGACGCAATAGGTCAATGGCTTAGAAGCGCAAAAGTGAGAGGGGATACAAGTGAAAGTGATCCGGTAGTATTGCATTTGATTGTTGAGTTGTATCGAAAGATGGATCGTTTGGAAAATCTTATTTTAGGCAAGACGACCAATCGTATTGTACTTGGAATGAATGGAACAATCGAAAAAATTGGTTTGGAACATTTTGAACTCTCCGAACCGCTTTTGGAGACGTCAAAGCTCTATTATGGACGAGTTGAACTCCCGGTACTTCCCCGGCGTGAGACACCGTTGTATTTTGAAGCTCTTTCCCCAACATCGGCAAAGATTGTTCGTATGCACGTTAAAGACAGCAATGAATGGGCGGTTTACATGACGGCACGAGAACGCAGTATGATTCGCCATTTAAAAGGATTGGAATGACACTTGGAATCGAATTAGTACTGATTGCTCTGGCAGCTTTGGTATTAGGGCTTATTTATTATTCGGTGACCAAAGAAACTGAGACAAATAGTCGTCTTCGCTCCATTGCGCACGCCGTTGAAGAGTTGCATCGCGAAGTCTACAAGATAGAAAAGAGGCTCTCCGCTGAAGTGGAGCTATTGACCTCTCTGCAAGAAAGTATCCCAGACACTACCCAAAGAACGCAAGAACAACGTGGGCAGGATATAAATGAGCTCTCTATACCGATAATGGAGTCATTAGGGCATATTGAGGGAGCTTTTGGTGCGTATAAAGAAAAAACAGAAAACCGTTTACGTTACTTGGAAGAGCGAATTCGCAATCTGTCATTGCCAACGTCTATAAGCGGTTTGGATGATGAAAAAGTGATTAGCCGTTATAACCAAGGGCTAGAAGTGGATGTGATCGCAAAAGAGCTACGATTGTCAAAAGCTGAGGTTGAGTTTGTGTTAAAGATAAATCAGTTGAGATGATTTTATCCATGTGCTTTTAATCCGTCCGAAATTACTCAAATTTTTTTGTCGCACCGTAAAGACGATAAATAGATATTGCATATTATGGCAAATATTGTCAATAAGAGCTGAGATATTGAAACACTATCCCTGAAACTTCCAATCCGAAAAGAATTATTTTCATTCATTTTGAAAGTATTTAAGCTTTTTTTCATTAAAATACTAAAAGTTTACAAAAATAGTAAAAAGATGTTAAATAAAATTAAAGGTTGGACGTGAAAAAAATTATGTTAATGAGTGCCTCAGCCATGTTGTTGATGACAGGCTGTGCTACGATGCAAAAAACAGAAACACATCAAACACCTGCGTCAGCTACATCCAAGATAAGTAAAACAATTCAACTAAAAGAAAACGAGCCAAATGCTTTAAAACGAAAAGTTGCAATTGGTCGTTTTACTAATGAAACTCGTTATGGTCAGAGTTTTTTTCTTGACCAGAGTAATGATAAAATTGGTAAACAGGCTATGGATATTTTGTCTGCCAAACTTTTTCAAACAGGCAAATTTATCATGTTAGAGCGATCAGACCTCTCTAAAATTGAAAAGGAATTACAAATTGGTAATTCACAAAAGTTAGATAATGCAGCAGATTACTTAATCTTAGGTTCGATTACAGAACTTGGATTTAAAGAAGTAAGCGATGTAGGCTTTTTCAGTCGTGTAAAAAAGCAAGAAATGTCATCTAAAGTACATATTCGTGTCGTAGACGTTAGTACGGGTCAAATCATTTATTCCGAAGAAGGAAAAGGAATTGCTTTTAGTGAAGCGGGAACAGTTATGGGAGTAGGTGATAAAGCCGGATACGATGGGCAACTTAATGACAAAGCAATTGATGCCGCAATTTCAGATCTTGCATCAAATATAATAGAAAACATGCTTGATAAACCATGGAAAGGCTATATCCTTAGTTATGAAGATGGTAATTTGATAACTTCTGGTGGGAAAAGCCAAAATATAAAAGTAGGTGATTCATTTGATGTCTATCAAAAAGGCAAACAAGTTAAAAATCCTCAGACAAATATGATGATTGCTTTGCCAGGGAAAAAAATTGCTTCAATCCTTGTCACAACTACAATGGGTGATACTCCTGAAACTGAAGTTTCATTAGCAACCATCACGTCTGGGGATTTAAAATCGTATTTAAGCTCTAAAAACTTTTCAGATCTATACATTCAAATCGGAGAAAAAAAATGAAATATAGTCTAGTTTTTACTGCTTTCATTGGCATAATTGGAATAACTGGTTGCGGGTACAAAGAGGGCGTTGTCACACCTGATCAAAAAGCATATCTTTACTTTTCAGGTAATGTAACTGATGTAAAAGTTTCTGTTGATAATAGCGAAGGATTTCAAGTTGAAGAAGGTAGAAATCATCAATATAAAATCAATACGGGCAAGCATACTGTAAAAATTTATCGAGGTAATGAAATGATTGTAAATCGTGATATTTTTGTTAGTGATGGAGTTGGTAAAGAGATTGAGGTTCAACCATGAAAATAAAAAACAATGTTAATTTTTACATACTAGGACTTGCTACTGTTATATTAATAACAGGATGTGCTCAACAGCCTAAGCCATTGTATAACTATGGCAACTACAGCAATAGTTATTATTCATATAAAAAGAATGCATCACCTGAATCTGCTCTAGCACTGGAAATGTCTATTAGGCAAGCTATTGATAAGGCTAATGAAAGTCAATCTGGTAGAGTTCCACCGGGAATGTATGCAAATTTAGGATATTTACAATTAAAAGCTGGCAATACTTCTGAAGCTATTGGGAGTTTTACTAAAGAAAAGATTACATATCCTGAGTCATCATTTTTTATGGATAAGATGATTAAAAGAATTCATGACTCAGAGGAGAAAAAAATATGATAAGTATCAAATATTTGTTCGTTTTATTATTAAGTGCATTGGTATTATTGATAACGGGATGTGCACCGAAGCAAAATTTAATTACAAAGGGTGAAATGTTTCCAAAAATGTATGAGCAACAGCCAAAATCTCTTTTAATCCTTCCGCCAATGAATGAGAGTACAGACGCAGAGGCAAAAGATTATTATTTGACTACTGTTGAACAGCCATTTGGGATGATGGGCTATTATGTTTTACCAACTGAGCTTGTTAGTGACGTAATGAAACAAGAAGGAATCGTCAATACTGAGACTTTATATGGCTTACCTCTCAATAAGCTTCAAGAGTATTTTGGAGCTGATGCAGTAATTTATACTCATATTAAAAAGTGGAATGTTTCTTATATGGTCGTAGCTTCTACATTAACTGTTTCGATTGAATCGGAAATGGTTTCTACTAAAACTTCAGAGAAGTTATGGTCGTATACTGGGACTGTAGTTCAGAACTTATCCAGCAATAGCAACTCAGGTGGTGGCTTAGCCCAATTAGTTGTAAACCTTGTTGAGACTGCCATTAATACAGCTGCAGCTGATTATGTCAAATATGCTCGTGTAGCCAATGCAAGATTGTTAACTTCAGTTCCAGTTGGTCCATATCATCCATTTTACCTTAAAGATCAAGGAACTATGATCCTTAATCAACAAGCAACATTACCTCAATAAATTGTACACTCGTTCCTGCAACTCATAAAACTGATAAAGAGCTACTCTCTTTGTCGGTCTCATCGTAACATTAAAAAAGTGGAAGTGGTTGAATTCTTAAGTGATTTTAGTGCGTTTGATAAAAGTTGAGGAAAGTTCGTTGTGGTGGGAGTTAGTAGATGGTGCGCCCGAAGGAATTCGAATCCCTGACCGCCGGTACCGCAAACCGGTGCTCTATCCAGCTGAGCTACGGACGCACATTAAAGAGAACGAAATTATAGCCGATAAAACTTAAAGGCTATTGAAACGCTCTTTAGTCTTTATTTTTTCGTGCGGCAACATCTTTTAGGAAGCTTTCCAAATCGTATTTGAGACGGTATTGTGGGGTTAAAATATGGATAAGAATATCACCCAAATCAATAGCAACCCAATCGCCGCTTTCGTCAACGTATAAAAACTGCTCTTCTGGTTTCAAACCTCTTTTGAGGTGATCGAGTAACGCGATGGTGTGACGCTCTCCCAATGATGATGCGAGGACAACGTAGTCAGCGAAATAATCACTGCCGATGAGTTCAAAAACTTCGATGTTTTCTGCTTTGTTCATATCGAGAATAGAACTGATTTTTTCAATTCGTGGGTTCATAATGTTCCTTGTAGTATGGTGTAATTTCATTTTCGATTTCCTCATGCAGTCCAAGCGAACCAAACGAGTGCCGAAAATCAGTTGAACTAAACTCCTCTTTTACGGGGAGAGTAATCATGTCGTTGGGAATAGGTATCCCATCTCGTGTCGCGATGACAAACGTGACCATGGAGCGCAGTGTTTCAATATCACGCCACTGATCAAGGGTTGCTAAATTATCCGCTCCGATGATCAGATAGAGCTTGTCGCATGTTTTAGCGTAATGACGTACGGTTTCAATTGTATAGACACTTTTGTATTGGTCAATCTCGAAAGAGCTTATCTCGATATTTGGAGTGGACGCAAATATCTTTTTTAACCATTGCAACCGCTGCATACCATCGGCACTCACGGAGGGCTTAAACGGGTTTTTAAATGCCGGAACGATAATAAGCTTATCAATCTCCAACATTTCAAGTGCTTTAAGTGCTACACGTACATGCCCGATATGAGGAGGATCGAAACTACCGCCATACAGAGCAATGTTCATCTATAACTTCTTTTAAACGAAATTATAACCGATTTTTGGTAAAATCCCCTTATTATGGTAACAAGGGAAATAGTTTTATGGCGTTAAAAATCGCTATCAATGGATTTGGTCGAATAGGACGCTGTGTAACCCGCCTGATCGCTGGACGAGAGGATGTGGAATTAGTAGCCATTAATGATATGGCATCCATAGAGATGATGGGTTATCTTTTGCAAAATGATTCGGTGCATGGGCAATTTGATAAAGTCAGTGTAGTGGATGGAGAGTATCTCAAAATTGGATCGAGCAAGGTGAAAGTATTTTGCGAAAAAAATCCTGAAAATCTCGATTTTGGAGCGTGCGGTGCAGATGTGGTTTTGGAGTGCAGCGGATTATTTTTGACAGGGGATGCAACGCGTCATCATTTGGGAAAAGGGGTCAAAAAAGTGATTCTTTCTGCTCCAACTCAAGATGTGCAAATACCAACGTTTGTATTGGGTGTCAATGAACATTTGTACCAAGGTGAGGATATAATTTCCAACGCTTCGTGTACGACGAACTGTTTGGGACCGATTGCTCGGATTTTAGATGAAGCGTTTGGAATCCAAAAAGGGTTGATGACCACGATTCATGCGTACACGAACGGACAAGCGATCATCGATACGGCACACGCTCAAGACAAACGCCGTTCTCGTGCAGCTGGGGTTAATATGGTTCCCACGACGACGGGTGCAGCTAAGGCCATTAGTTTGGTACTTCCTAATTTAGAAGGAAAACTGCATGGTCAAAGCGTTCGCGTCCCTACGCCGGATGTTTCGATGGTGGATTTGAACGTGGTTGTCTCTAAAAAAACAACCGTAGAAGAAGTTCGTGCTCTTTTTAAATCCTATGCCAACGGTTCAATGCACGGGATTTTAGAGATCGATGAGCGCTACCGCGTATCCCAGGATTTTGTGGGCTCACCCTTTAGTGCCACGGTTGCGGATGATTTGATTCAAGTTATCGACGGAGATTTGATCAAAATTATGGCATGGTACGATAACGAATGGGGTTATTCAAACCGACTTATAGAAATGGCTCACTACATTACCAACACCAAAGGAGTAAAATGAAATTGTTAAGCATAAAAGAGTGTGACATCTTTCAAAAGAAAGTATTTATCCGATGTGATTTTAACGTTCCGATGGACGATTTCGGAAACATTACCGATGATCGACGTATCCGTTCAGCGGTTTCAACGATCAAATATTGTCTTGATCAAGAGTGTCCGATTATTTTGGCTTCCCATTTTGGTCGCCCTAAAGCGGGTGTTTTTAGTGAAGAAGATTCTCTTTCGCATGTAGCACTTCGGCTCCAGCAATTACTGAAAATGGATGTGACACTGGCATCCGATGTAGTGGGAGAGGACGCAACAACGCGTGCAGCCAATCTGGGGCATGGAGAGATATTGTTGCTTGAAAATCTTCGCTTTGAAGCAGGCGAAACCAAAAATGATCCACAATTCTCTGCTAAATTAGCCGCACTTGCTGAAGTTTACATCAATGACGCATTTGGAGTCAGTCATCGTGCTCATGCTTCCGTTGCAGGGATAACCGAACATTTTGATAGAGAGCATAAAGCAGCAGGATTTTTGCTTCTTAAAGAGATTGATTTTTTTGATACCCTTCTTGAGCGCCCTGTTCGTCCGTTTGCTGCGATTGTCGGAGGTTCTAAAGTTTCCGGAAAACTCGAAGCCCTTATTAACTTGTTGCCAAAGGTTGATAAAGTCTTGATTGGTGGCGGTATGGCGTTCACTTTTCTCAAAGCGTTGGGATACGACATCGGTAATTCATTGGTTGAAGATGATTTGTTGGATGAAGCGATCAATGTCATGAATGAAGCGAGACGTTTAGGGGTGAAGTTTTATCTTCCCGTGGATGTGGTTGCAGCAGAAAAATTTGCTCCCGATGCGATGAGTCGTCTTACGAGTGTTCAAGAAATTCCCAGTGGTTGGATGGGACTGGACATCGGACCTGCAACAGTACGATTGTATCGTCAGGTTTTGGCAGACGTTCAGACTGTTTTGTGGAATGGACCAATGGGTGTGTATGAGATGGAACGTTTTGCACGCGGATCAAACAAAATTGCCCATTTCGTTGCCGATTCGTATGCGACAACCGTAGTTGGCGGTGGAGATACTGCGGATTTGGTACAGCGTGTTGGTTTAGATGAAGAGATGACCTTTATCTCGACAGGTGGCGGTGCGTCATTGGAACTATTAGAGGGTAAAGTGCTTCCGGGCGTGAAACCTTTGATGAAATAAAGGACATTGTCATGATACTGTGTGCCAATTTTAAAGCCAACAAAACCCGTCAAGAAACGAGAGCGTATATGGCGGTAGTTGAATCGTTTGTTTCTGCCAATAAAATAGAGGATACCATTATTGTTTTTCCTCCCTTTACCGCATTGGAGCATACGCCTCGAAATGTTTTGATCGGAGTTCAAAACGCGTATCCCATTTCTAATGGAGCGTTTACGGGTGAGATTGCGCTTGAACAACTCGAAGAGTTTGACATTAAAACCATTCTCATTGGTCACTCGGAGCGTCGTCATGTTTTGGGTGAAACGCAAGAACAAATCGCCGCAAAATTTCGTTTTTTTGCCGAGCAAGGATTTGCCATCGTCTATTGCGTTGGTGAACCGCTTGACGTTCGAGAGCAGGGGGATGAAGCATTGATGCGCTACATCGAGGCACAATTCGTTGGAATTGATGTGAGCTATTCCGATCTCATTCTCGCATACGAGCCGGTATGGGCGATTGGGACAGGACTAACACCTACCAACACGCAAATCGAAGCGGTTCATACCGCTTTACGCCTCAAATCAACTGCTCCATTGCTTTATGGCGGAAGTGTTAAAGTAGACAATGCAGGTGAGATTATGGCACTTACAAATGTAGACGGTGTTTTAGTGGGTTCTGCATCTCTAAGCGCCCATGATTTTTGCGACATGATTGCGCAAGCCGCTGAGTTAAAACAATAATTGTCATTCCCGCGAAGGCGGGAATCCAGCTGGATCCCCGGGTCAAGCCCGAGGATGACGATAGTATAAAAACTATTAAGGAGTTTAAATGATAATGCAAGGTAAAAAAGGTCTAATTGTAGGATTAGCAAACGATAAATCCATCGCGTACGGTATCGCTCAAGCATTGCATGCACAAGGGGCGCAAATGGCGTTTACCTATCTCAATGATGCGTTAAAAAAACGGGTAGAACCAATCGCGCAAGCTTTTAACAACTCTCCTGTCTATAAACTTGATGTTTCTGATGAGAACGATATGGATGCGATTGCGGCATTGGTTGCAGCGGATTTTGGTCAAATCGACTTTTTGGTTCACTCGGTTGCGTTTGCTCCTAAAGAAGCATTGACCGAAGGGTTTATGAAAACCAGTAAATCCGCATTTCAAATCGCGATGGACATTTCGGTTTACTCGTTTATTGATCTCACAAACCGTCTTGAGAGTGTTTTAGCACCCAAAGCATCAATCATCACGTTGAGCTACCTTGGTGGACCAAAATACATCCCGAATTACAACGTCATGGGAGTTGCTAAAGCAGCACTCGAATCCAGCGTCCGTTATATGGCAGTAGAGCTGGGTGCATCTAAAGGTCAGCGCGTGAATGCCATCAGTGCAGGCCCTATCAAAACTCTGGCGGCAAGCGGTATCGGCGATTTCAAACAAATCCTAAACTGGAACGAATCAAACGCACCATTGCGTAAAAACGTCACCATCGAAGAGGTTGGAAATTCGGCAATGTATCTGCTTAGTGATTTAGCAAGCGGTGTTAGCGGTGAAGTTCATTACGTTGATGCGGGTTACAGCATCATGGCAATGCCTGCTGTAGAAAAAAATGAAGACGGAAAAACCGTTTTCGTGTGGGAAAACAGAGAGTAACATTTCGTCATTCCCGCGAAGGCGGGAATCCAGCTAAAGAAGGTTCTATATGAAGCAACCTGCTGTCTACATTCTAGCATCACAACCAAATGGTACACTTTATATTGGTGTTACATCTAATTTGACTAAACGAACCCATGAACATAAAAACCATGCAGTAGAAAGCTTTACTGAAAAATATAATGTTGAAATACTTGTATGGTATGAATTGCATGACACGATGGAAGCAGCTATTTCAAAAGAAAAAGCAATAAAAAAGTGGAATCGTAATTGGAAATTAAGACTTATCGAAGAGTTTAATCCTCAATGGAAAGATTTATATGAGGATATTGTTTAAAGCTGGATTCCCGCCTTCGCGGGAATGACGTAAAGCTAAACCAACAAGAAGTCACCATTATATCTAAATAATAGATATTATTTTATATACCAAAATTGACATATCCAAAAAAAAGATATACAATGGCTCTCTAAGAAAAATAAGGAGATCACCATGTTCAAATCGGGTATGCCAGTTAGGGGGGAAGATTTTATCGATAGAATCGAACACCTCAAACTCTTTAAAACCTATATCGATAACAATCAGCATATTATGATCAAAGCACCCAGACGGTTCGGTAAAACGTCACTGGTCGTGCAACTGTTTTCTCTTAATGACTACAAGACTATCTATGTCGATGTCAAACGCGCTACAACACTAAGATCACTTTCAGAACAGATCATTGATGAGGCATATACACTTGCCGGCTTTAAAGGGATTATTCAAAAGACCAAAGAATCAATTTCTGCACTGTTAAAACAACTTCGAGCATCTGTTAAAATTGATATAAATATTATAGAAGTGACGATTGAGATGTTGGAAAAAAATGAGAAAAATCAAATCGATGAAGTGGAGTTGTTTTTATATGCACTAGACTTGGTTGAGAAGATAGGAATAGAGCACGGAATTAACATCAAATTTGCGATGGATGAATTCCAAGATATTTTAGGAATAGCCAAACCAAAAATCCTCGATCAAATGCGCTCGGTTATTCAACATCATCAAAACGTCACTTACATTTTTCTTGGCAGTATTGAAAGTATTATGAATAAAATATTTTCCAGTAAGTCATCGGCATTTTTTCACTTTGCACGGATTATAGATCTTGGCGGACTGGATATAAATGAACTTAGCAACTACAGCAAAACGTTTTTTACTCAACACGCTATGAGTTTTGATGACTCACTCGATATTCTCATCAGCTACTTGGAAGGACATCCCTATTACTCCATAAAAACATTGCAAACCCTCTACTATAAAACGCTTGATTCTTCTTCAAAAACGATTACTCAAGAAGATTGTATTAATGCCCTTCGTGTAGGTGTTTACGAAGCCAAATCCTATATCGAAGAGGTAATCGAAAAGATCAAATCCAAAAAACATCATCATACCATTATCTGGGGATTGGCAAATGGAGTTAAAGTCAAAAATATTGATAGCCCAACACTCTATAAAACCTATAAATCGTTAGAAGATATGGGATATATAAAAAAGCAAGATCGAGGGGAATATATCATTACCGATATTTTTTTGAAACTGCTTTTACAGCAAAACAGCGACACTGCATTGACGTTAGAGAATGAGATTACCTTTGTTGGGCTGTCATTCAAAAATGCTTTAGCTGGATTCCCGCCTTCGCAGGAACCTCTTTGAGGTTCTCGTACCCTATAGGGAATGACGAAAACGTTACTAAAAGTTACTTTCCAATCGCGGGCATACGCTCCAATTTTTCTACATTTGAAGCCTCTTTAGCCTTCCCTTCTTTCATTTTTGCATCATTTTCATGATATTTTTTCCATTTATCCGCGTATTTTTGTAGGGTAAACGCTGACTCATCCGCAGGTTCGGCTGCAACGGTTTTAGCGGTTGTGACGACTTTGCCATCGGGGGCGGTGGTGGTTGTGATCACTTGAGTGGCTTCGGTTTTGGTTTGGGTCACAGTGCCATCGGGGGCGGTTGTCGTTTTGAGGGTTGTTTCCGTCATCGGTATCCACTCTTCTTTTAGCCAACTGTCCAGTGAGCGTTGCATCGACCCGCCCTTGGATGCGGCAGTACTGCTTGGGGAGACGGATTGTAAGTTCGTGTTTTGTGAGGGTGTCACACCCGTAGTGTTGGCAGCACATCCGCTCAACATAAGA